>ERZ777003.47-NODE-47-length-209370-cov-129.381497_pt1 | contig 209370 bp, 162 predicted proteins | sample MGYA00374956_ERZ777003 | MGnify/ENA primary metagenome ERZ777003 (study PRJEB29302, sample SAMN06268252) | bioreactor metagenome | isolation source: Joint BioEnergy Institute, California, USA | place: USA:Joint BioEnergy Institute, California, USA | collected... | reverse complement strand
AAAATTGATACGCAGAAGCAAAAAATTGATACGCAGAAGAAAGATTTTATAATAGATACTATAGGAATTTGCACAGGTACTTTATAAATTTGCCAAGACTAAATGCTTGTAAATATTGGTAGTTTGTAAAAATTTAATTGCAATTTGCAATAAACAAACAGCACAAATTAATTGATTTTAAACTTTATACATTTTCTATTTAAAAGTTTAATAATAATCAGTCCCTTTAGAGATGATAATGCAGTAAAATATTAGAGTTTAGGTTAGGTTTATAACGCCCTGGGTTTTTACCCGGGGCAATTTTTTAATGAAGTTCTAAAGTAACTACTAAGGATAGGGGCTAATAAAAAAGGCGCTTATAATAAGCGCCTTTATATCAACAAAATATGTTACTGCATTATTAATGATGATGGTGCTGATGCTCTTCAACCATTTTATTAAATTCCTCCGCACTTACTTGCTTGGATTTTGGCTTTATTTGTTTTTCAGCCCATTCAAAAACTTTTTGAGACTGAATACGAGAGTAAGCATCCTCAACATACCTGCGATCATTCATCATTCTGTCTACATAATCCTTCACCCAGGGTTCTTCTTCGCTAGGTACCGCACCTCCCATATAGCTAAATAGCTGAGCTTTCGCAAATTCTCTTACCTCCTCGGGCTTCACCTCAATTTGTTGAACCTTAACAATTTTTTCAGTGATCAAAGTCCATTTCAGCTGATTCAGGAAAGTAGGTAACTCCTGCTCTACCTGTTCTTCAGTTTTGGCAGGCTGGCCGTTCTCGCTATTTTGAGATAACAACCATTTACGCAGGAATGCCTCAGGAAATTCAATCTTAGTATTGTCCACCAAGCTGTGGAAGATTTGATCATGAATTTGATTGCGACTTTGAGCAGCCCAATAATTGAAGATCTGATCTTTTACTTTAGCACGGAATTCTTCTTCAGTTTTTACATCCCCTTCAGGGAAAAGTTGTTTGAAGAACTCCTCATCCAATGCTCTTTTTTCGAGTTCTGCAACCTTAGTTATGGCAAGCTTAAAAGTTTTCTTTTTGTCTTCTTCGCTGTCCTTGTTCAATCCCAGATCTCCGGCTACATAATCCCACTCTTTTTCTTCAAAAGCCTCACCAATAGCAACTTGTATGCTATCACCAGCTTTCTTACCCATCAACTCTTTTTGTGTGGCTGCGGCAAAATATTTTACGAGGAAAGAGTTGTCTTTCTTCAAACCACCTTCCACTTCGTTACCTGCTGCGTCGGTTTCAATAAAACTAACATATACTACAGCGTTTTCACCAGAAACCGCTTCTTTATCCACCATATTACCGTAACGATTCTGCAATCTTTCCACTTCCTCATTAATCATTTCGTCGGTAATATCAATATTGTAGGCTGTAATATCGGCTTTTGCCAAATCTGCCAATTCAAATTCGGGTTTTAACCCTATTTCAAATTCAAAATTATATTCACCAGGATTGTTTACATCCAGTTGAGCAATATCCACATTCAATGGAAGCGGCTGAGCAAAGATCTCAGTTTTCTCATTTTGCAGATAATTGATCAGTTCTTTATCTACAGAACGTAATACCTCGTCGGTAAACAAAGAAGGGCCATACATTTTTTTAATTAGACCTGCGGGAACTTTTCCGGGTCGGAAGCCTTGCAGATTTGCCTTCTTACTATATTCTTTTAAAGTTTTTTCAAAACCTGGGAGATAATCGGCCTTATCTACTTTTACACTGATCTTTTCGTGCAACTGGCCAATAGGTTCTTTTGTAATTGTAGCCATGTTATAATAATAGTTTAATAAAAAAGTTTAAGGTTTAAGGCTTGTTGGTAAACGGAAACCTCAAACATTAAACTTTTCTAGTCCGGATGGAGGGACTCGAACCCCCACACCTTGCGGCATCAGATCCTAAGTCTGACGTGTCTACCAATTTCACCACATCCGGTTAACGATTCGGGGTGCAAAGGTAATGGATTTATTGAAGATTAAACACGATAATTTAATATTTTCGTCGAAGGTTTTTTTGGCTAGCGCAAAAAAGCAATCAGAGGCCGCTCAAACGTGTTGTTTTTACACGTAAAGAATCGTATATTTATATAATAATCACTTGTATACCTAAGAAGTGATATCGGACTAGGAGAGTATATTGATAATGAAGACAATAGAGCAAAAACCCAAATACAATCTTACCGAGGAAGAGGAAAAAAAGCTCATTTTACGCGAGTACCGTTCCCTGTTACGTTTATTAAAAGACAAACTAAAACCGGGCGATAAAGACCTCATACGTTCTGCTTTCGAAATGGCTGCAGAAGCTCACAGCAGCATGCGTCGCAAAAGTGGCGAACCCTATATTTTACACCCCATAGCCGTAGCTAAAATATGTGTAGAGGAAATTGGCCTTGGAGTGCGTTCCACTATATGCGCCCTATTGCACGACACCGTAGAAGACACCGATGTTACCCTTCAAGATATTGAACGCGAGTTTGGATCGGAGATTGCACGCATTGTAGATGGACTAACCAAAATCTCCAATGTCATAGATGTAAAAGCTTCGGCACAGGCAGAAAATTTCAGGAAAATTTTACTCACACTTACCGATGATCCCCGGGTAATTCTTATCAAACTGGCCGATAGGCTCAACAATATGCGCACACTCGACAGCATGAAGCGCGAAAAGCAGCTGAAAATTGCCTCCGAGACCGTGTACATTTTTGCTCCGCTGGCACACCGCTTGGGACTGTATGCCATCAAAACCGAGCTGGAAGATCTGGCCATGAAATATTTGGAGCCTGATACCTACAAAGAAATCGCCCGAAAACTCGCCGAAACCAAGCGCGAAAGAACGCGTTATATCAATGAATTTATCAAACCGATTAAAGAAAAACTCGAAAAAAACAATTTTAAGTTCGAAATATTTGGTCGGCCCAAAAACATTCACTCCATCTGGAACAAAATGAAAAAGAAAGGCGTATCCTTCGAAGAAGTATACGACCTTTTTGCCATCAGAATTATTCTCGACAGCAGTCCGGAAAAAGAAAAAGAAGACTGTTGGAAAGTTTACTCACTCATTACTGATGAATATACGCCGTCGATTGAGCGCTTGCGCGACTGGGTAAGTAATCCTAAATCTAACGGCTATGAAGCATTGCATACTACCGTAATGGGACCACGCGGGCGATGGGTGGAAGTACAGATTCGTACCCGCCGTATGAACGAGATTGCCGAGAAAGGGCTGGCCGCACACTGGAAATATAAAGAAGGCTCGCAAAGCGAAAACCGTTTTGATAAGTGGTTCCAACAGATACGGGAAGCGCTGAACAGTAAAGACGCCGACGATAGCGTGGCTTTTCTGCAGGACTTTAAAACCAGCTTCCTAGCCGAAGAAATTTATGTATACACCCCCAAAGGCGATATCAAAATGTTGCCTGCCGGTAGTAGTGCGCTGGATTTTGCCTTTGCCATACACTCGGCTATTGGTGCCAAAACCATCGGCGCTAAGGTCAATCACAAGCTGGTGCCTATCAGCTACAAGCTATCCAGCGGTGATCAGGTCGAAATCATCACCAGTAATAAACAATCACCTTCGGAAGACTGGCTCAAATTCGTCATTACAGCCAAGGCTAAAAACAAAATTAAGGAGGCGCTTAAAGAGGAGAAAAGGAAAATCGGAGAAGAAGGCAAATACACATTGCATCGCAAACTGGAAGCTATGGGAGTTCCCATGTATCCGGGCAATGTAGAAACTATAGCCCAGTACTATAAGCTGAACTCCAATCTTGAGCTGTATTATCAGATTGCTATAAAAAATATCGACCTTAAAGAACTTAAAGACTTTAAGGTTATGGGTGACAGGTTGGAAGCTCCGGCCCCACCTAAACCGGCCGAATCTAAAACAGAGAGCGCTCCACCATTACCTACTCCGGCTAAAGATGCCGAACTAATTATCTTCGGGGAAAGCAGCGACAAGATTGTATACACTTTGGCCAACTGCTGTAAACCCATTCCCGGTGATGACGTATTTGGCTTTGTTACTACTGGAAAAGGCCTTACCATTCACCGCACCAACTGTCCCAATGCACCTAAACTGATGGCCAACTACGGCCACCGGATTGTAAAAACTAAATGGGCGAAGAATAAGGAAATTTCCTTCCTCACCGGTATCAAAATTGTGGGTATCGACGATGTAGGTATGGTAAGCAAGATTACCAACCTCATCTCGGGCGAACTCAAAATCAATATTGCCGCCCTTACCATTGAGGCTCAGGAAGGCCTGTTCGAAGGAAACATCAAGGTATTCGTTCACGACAAGGAAGAGCTGGACGAGCTGGTGCGAAGACTGGGAGAGGTGGATGGCGTAGAGTCGGTCTCGCGGTACGATACAGAGGACATATCCAAATAAAAGCCGCTGAGCCTTCACTTCAAGAGCACCCTTTATATTTTTCGGCTTCCAAGGCCGATAATTTCTTTTTTCGCAACACGAACCCTTATTTTTGCACTTCAATTTTTTAACCAAAAACAAGGCAGATGGTAGATGTTATTTTAGGGCTTCAATGGGGAGATGAGGGGAAAGGTAAGATAGTAGATTATTTTGCTAAAGATTATGATGTGATAGCCCGCTTCCAAGGTGGTCCCAATGCTGGACACACCTTATACAAGGATGGCAAAAAACTGGTATTGCATCAAATACCTTCCGGAATTTTTTATGAAGATAAAATCAATATCATCGGAAATGGTGTAGTACTGGACCCTATCACATTAAAAAAAGAATGCGAGAACGTAGCCGCTTTCGGAATTGATCTTAAAAAGAACCTTTTTATTGCCGAACGCACCAACCTTATATTGCCCACCCATAGGGCACTGGATAAAGCTTCCGAACAGGCAAAAGGCAAAAGCAAAATCGGCTCTACATTGAAAGGTATCGGCCCAGCATATATGGATAAAACCGGCCGCAATGCATTGCGCGTGGGTGATATTTTACGCGACGATTTTAAAGAGCTATATGATCAATTACGCCAAAAACATCAGGTAATTATAGATACCTACCACTATAAAGAAGATATTTCCAACGACGAAAAAGAATTCTTCGAAGCCGTTGAATTCCTCAAAGAACTCAATATTGTAAACGGAGAATACTTCATCAACAAGCTTATTCAAGAAGGCAAAAAAATACTGGCCGAAGGTGCTCAGGGCAGCATGTTGGACCTTGACTTCGGGACCTTCCCCTTTGTTACTTCGTCCAATACTATTACCGCAGGCGTATGCAGCGGTTTGGGTATTGCACCCCAGCACGTGAAAGATGTTATAGGTATTACGAAAGCTTATTGCACCCGAGTAGGTAGTGGCCCCTTCCCTACCGAGCTGGAAAATGCCGACGGACAAAAGCTTCGCGATATTGGTAATGAATACGGTGCTACAACCGGGCGTCCACGCCGCTGCGGATGGATTGATCTGGTTGCCCTTAGCTATGCCTGCATGATCAACGGTGTTACCAAAATTGTAATGACTAAGGCTGATGTGCTCAATACCTTTGAAGAACTACAGGTATGTACTGCATACAGCATTCGTGGTAAGGAAATTAAGGAAGTCCCTTTCCGCCTCGATTTGGACCACTACGTTCCTGTATATCAGAAATTCGAAGGATGGAACACCGATATCAGTCAGGCAAAAGACTATAATTCGCTGCCCGAAAAGACCAAAAACTATATTAAATTTATTAATGAATATCTGGGAGTAGCTATTAAATATATCTCCAACGGGCCCGAAAGAGACCAGCTAATTGTTCTGTAATTTTTTTCAAAAAAAGAAAATTAAAAAATTTGGCGATTTAAAAACTTCGAATAAAATTTACAGTATAATTTTTAGATTATGGCAAAGTCAAATAAATCTAAATTAAGTGACAAAGAGACCTTTAACGAAAAGAAGCCTGTAAAGAAAGCTTCCCCGAAATCGAAAAAGGAAGAAGAATTTGATGATGAAGATGACATTGACGAAATTGATGATTGGGATAAGGTAGAAGAAGATGACGATTGGGATAAAGACTTTGAGGAGTTCGATTTGCCAAAGTCGAAAGGTAAATCCGGCAGAGGTAAAAAGTCATTTGATGATGACGACGACTTCGGCTTGGATGATGAGTTCAAAGATTTGTTTGGCGATCCAACCTTCGATGATGACGAGGAAGACGACTTTTAATAATCTCTTTTACTAAAACCATTGCAAAGCACTTTTACAGTTAACGATATAAGTGTTTTTAAACAAAAGGTGTTGAATTGGCTTCGAAAGTTCAACACTTTTTGTTTTTTAGACAGCAACCATTATACCGGCCACCACCAATGGCTAATAGGTGCTGGAGCCGTACGGCAATATCAATCCTCCGGTATTGACGCCCTTCCCGGTTTCGAACTATTTCTAAATCAGAGACCCTCCTGGTTATTGGGGCATTTGGGCTACGAATTAATCACATTTGAAAGAACAAGCCACACCTTTAAAGCTGATCACATACAATTTCCTGACATCTTCTTTTTTGAACCAGAAGTACTGCTGATTTTGAAAAAAGAGGTTTTGGAAATTATCGGAAGCGATCCTGAGGCCGTATTTCAAGCTATTGAAAACTCCGAGAACGTTCATACCGGTACTACAACCCTATCAGTACCCGTACAAAATAAAATACCGAGGGAAGAATATCTCCATATCATTAAACGCCTGCAGGAACACATTCATAGAGGCGATTGTTATGAAATTAATTTCTGTCAGGAATTTTTTTCCGAAGGTGTGAGGTTGGATCCCATTACGCTGTTCGCCCAACTCAATACCCTATCCCCCAATCCCTTTGCCGGACTGTATAAAACAAATGACAAGTGGCTATTATGTGCCAGCCCCGAGCGCTTTCTGAAAAAAAATGGCCAACATATCATTAGTCAGCCGATCAAAGGTACTATGCAGCGCATCAGCGGCACAGCTACAGAAAAACAACAGCTGCTGCAAAGTGAAAAAGATAAAGCCGAAAATGTAATGATAGTAGATCTGGTGCGTAACGATCTATCGCGCATTTGTAAGGAGGGTAGCGTAAAAGTGGATGAACTCTTCGGCATATATAGTTTTCCGCAAGTGTATCAAATGATTTCCACCATCAGTGGGGCATTGCAGGATGATGTACGTTTTATGGATATCATTAATGCTACTTTTCCCATGGGTTCCATGACGGGTGCACCTAAAATCAAAGTCATGCAGCTCATCGATCAATATGAAAAAAGCAAAAGGGGTATTTTTTCAGGGGCGTTGGGATATTTTACTCCCGAGAGGGATTTTGATTTTAATGTAGTAATCCGTAGTATGATGTATAACGAATCTAACGGCTATCTTTCATTCCAAACCGGAGGCGGCATTACAGCTTACAGCAATGCCGAAAAAGAATGGGAAGAATGCATGCTGAAAGCCAAAGCAATCAAAAGCATTTTGGGCAACGAATAAAAGCAACTGCTATTTCTCCGCTATGTAAAATAAATCCAAACATTCATCATTTACTTCTGACAGAAAATAATCGCTCATTTGAATACTGGAGACTAGTGTATTATCGCTTTTAAGCATTTTTTTACGGTTCCATCTGTTCAGGATATCATAAGGTATTTGCAAACACCAGCGCGGTAAATTGTATTGAAGATTAAAAATATCAAAGCGAGTAATTCTTTCTACTGCTTTTTTATTGGCTTGATAATATTCCATCACTTTATCATTACCATACACACCGAGTGCTTGAACAGATGTGAAATCCTGTAGCAGTAATTTCTTCAGCTCATCTACCGTATACTCACGCACATGCCAAGGATTGCGAGTAAGTGACATTTTCTTATTGGGTGTGGTAACGATAAGTTTGCCGCCAGGTTTAAGCACCCGCTGAATCTCTTTTACAAAAAGCTTATCGTTCTTAATATGCTCGATTACCTGAAAGGTAATTACATAATCAAAAGTATTATCGGCTATTCCGGCTAATGGAGGAATACTCATCTTAATGAATTCAATGTTGTGGTGTTTAGCCACCAGTTCCGGAATATTATCGTTCTGAAATTTATCAATCGTTACAAATCGAGTTGCTTTTGAGGCAATATGCTCAATACCGTAGCCGCTACCCGTTCCTATTTCCAAAACATTACCCGATACCATATTGGCGGCTTCTGCATAAGCCAGTAAGGAGCGCTGATAAACATAGTTATCAGAAGCATCTAATTGCGAAACCCTTTCTGCTGTTTGTATTAATTTCATCCGTTTGTAATAAGGCTTCAAAAATATAAATATTCAACACTATCGGTAAAATATTTTATTTTAGAAAAAAGTTTTACATGAAAAGAGACATCTTTGGATGGTATAGTCCTTCGCTGAATAAAGAGATGCCCATTGTAACCTATGGACATTATGGCTTTGCATTATTACTGGTACCCACGGCAGCAGCAGATTATCTCGAATATGAACGCTTTGAGCTTATTGAGGCACTGCGGCCATTTATCGAAGCTGGTACCATCAAAGTATTTTCTGTAAACAGTGTAAATAACGAAAGCTGGTTGAATCAGCATATGCCCCCCCAAGAAAAATCGATCCGGCATGATCAATGGAATAATTATATCTACAATGAAGTAATTCCTTACATTAAAAATGCTACCAGTAGCCAGACCCCTATTATTGTAAGCGGAGCCTCTTTTGGTGCACTGCACAGTATGAATTTATTTCTAAAACGACCCGATCTTATTAATGGTGTTATTGCTATGAGCGGCGTGTATGATCTTACCTATTACAGCGATGGTTATATGGACGATAGTGTGTATTTCAATAGTCCGTGGCATTATATGCCTAATCTCACCGACCATCATATTTTGGAAACCATCCGTAAAAGTAATCATATTCATATCCTCACCGGAAGTGGAGCTTACGAGGACCCTAAAGCTGGCGGAGAGTTTGCACGCATCCTATACCAAAAAGGAATTGCCTATGATTTTCAAAACTGGGGCGAACAATACAAGCACGACTGGCCAACCTGGCGAGAAATGCTACCAACCGTATTGCATTACAAGTTTTAACAAACTATCCAAAAATCAAATCCATTTTTTCAATAAAGCTTGAAACTCCTGACCATCAATCATACGTGCCCCAAAGCTTTCCAAATATTCGGTGTATACCTGACAGTCGATCAATTGTACATCCTCAGCAACCAGCTGCTGCACATATTTGGTAAACGCATACTTAGAAGCATTACTTACCAAGCTAAACATACTTTCGCCAAAAAACACCTTTCCCAGTCTTACTCCGTATAACCCTCCCACCAGTTGTCCATCTTTCCAAACTTCGGCACTATGAGCATACCCTAGTTGGTGCAGCTGCGTATAGGCACGCACCACCTCCTTACGAATCCAAGTACCATCCTGTCCCGGACGCGGTACGGTTTTACAATGTTCAATTACTTTTTCAAAAGCACGATTGATGGTAAAATCAAATGCATTACGATTCAAAAGGGGCTTCAGACTTTTTTTGACTTTAAATTCAGATGGGAAAAGGACAAAACGAGGATTGGGACACCACCATAAGATAGGTGGCTCGCTATACCAAGGGAAAATACCCGAACGATAGGCCAATAATAATCTTTCTACGGACAAATCTCCACCCATCGCTAGTAATCCGTCGGGCTCGGCCAGATGCACGGGAGGGAAATACAACGACTCGTCAAGAGCAAATAACGGCATAGAGCAATCAATTCCAAATCAAAGCCTGATTTAAGATACCACCTCCTCTACGGTAGCATTAATACCTCTGTCGAGGATGGCATCGCACATCGGCTTCAATTCTTCATACTCACCCTCTTTCACAGCATATTTACCCTTAAAATGAATAATATATGCACATTGCTCCGCCTGCTCATAACTGTGCCCACATATATCCATGAGCGTTTCAATCACCCAGTCAAAGGTGTTTACATCGTCATTCCACACTATCAACTGGCACGATGAAGTAGGTACAGCAAGTACATCTGTACTTTCCGAAAACCTTGTATCAGTGCTGTTTTGCATAAGACAAAGATATAGCATTTAAAAATAGACTTGTACCCCCCTCAGGTTCAACAAAAGACGTATCGACTTATAAATATTTACAACTTTTATATATCAATTACATAGGATAATGGTAGTCTTTGGCATGCATATTGCACCCTATCAATAAATATGAATATTCCTCAACCCTACAAAAAACTTTTTTAATGAAAAATCGTCCTACACTAGCTCTCTTGGCAATCCTTGCAATTATACTTTTTAGTGCATGTAGTAAAACCCGTGATGGGTTGGGCTTGGATGCAATAATTAATAACGCTAGAATCGGCAAATGGGATGTTCGCCATTTAACCTATGTAGGAAATTCATCCACTCCTTTACTGGATGAGAATCTTACTCCCGGCTCAGCATATGCAGAATTTAAATCAAACGGAAAAGTACAGTACTATGATGCAGAGGGTGTACACAATCCTGCACTGGACGTAAACTATACTTTTGTAGATACTAAAACCCTCATTTACGATGGCGTGGAATACAAGATTCAGGAAAACCTCGCAGGTACTTTTAAAAAAATGACACTGCAACGTAACACTGATACGGGCAGAGATGTATATATTTTTGAAAGAGATTAAACATATAAAATATTTGTCTATATAGACATCAATAAAAAAAGCCGGGCTAATAGCCCGGTTTTTTCATAAAGGCTCTTTAAACTTTTTTTAAATTGTATAGAGCAATCATTTTTTTAAATATCTTTAAAACCTGCTTGCACCAAAAGCTTGAATTTTTTTTAACGAAAACTATTTAAACGATTCCATATGGCGAATAACACGTATGATGCTATTGTCGTAGGCAGTGGCATATCAGGTGGTTGGGCAGCTAAAGAGCTCACTGAAAAAGGCCTGAAAACTATCATGCTCGAAAGGGGTCGGGACATTAAACATGTTCAGGACTACGTGAATGCAAATAAAAACCCCTGGGACTTTCCTCATCGCGGAGGCAGAACACAGGAAATGATTCAAAACTATCCAGTATTAAAAAGAGACTATCCACTTAACGAAACCAACCTAGACTATTGGGTAAATGAAAAAGAATGCCCCTATGTAGAAACGAAACGCTTCGACTGGTATCGTGGCTATCATGTAGGAGGTCGCTCTCTCATGTGGGGACGTCATTGCTATCGTCATAGCGATATAGATTTTGAAGCTAACGCACGTGAAGGTATTGCAGTGGATTGGCCCATACGCTACAAAGACATTGCGCCCTGGTATAGTTATGTAGAAAAGTTTGCTGGAATCAACGGAAGCAATGAAAACTTCCCAGGTTTTCCTGATGCAGAACTGATGCCGGCCATGCCTATGAATTGCGTGGAAAAAGATGTTGCAGAAAGAGTAAGAAAACATTTCAATGGTACGCGCATTATTACCAATGCTCGCATAGCCAATATTACCCGCCCATTAGAAGGTCGCAGTGCCTGCCAATATCGCAATAAATGCTGGTTGGGTTGTCCTTTTGGTGCTTACTTCAGTACACAATCCTCTACACTACCGGCTGCAATGAAAACAGGCAATCTTACATTGCGCCCCTTCTCTATTGTAACCAAAATTATTTACGATAAAGACACTCAGAGAGCAAAAGGAGTTGAAGTGCTTGATGCCGAAACAAACCAAACTTACGAGTACTACGCTAAAGTAGTTTTCCTCTGCGCTTCTGCACTCAATTCCACTTGGATTCTGATGAACTCGGCTACCGATATTTGGCCTGAGGGATTGGGTAGCAGCAGCGGCGAGTTAGGCCACAATCTGATGGACCACCATTTCCGTTGCGGTGCATCAGGCAAAGCTGAGGGATATGAGGATAAATATTACTTCGGACGCAGACCCGGCGGTATCTATATTCCAAGGTTTAGAAATATTGGTAACGACAAGAGAGACTATCTGCGTGGATTTGGTTACCAAGGTAGCGCCAGCCGCCAGGGATGGCAACGCAACATCGCCGAATTAAGTGTAGGAGCAGAACTGAAAGAAGCGCTGTGCGAACCCGGACCATGGACATTAGGTCTCGGCGCCTTCGGTGAAATATTGCCCTATCATGAAAACAAGGTCACACTGGATAAAAACGTAAAAGATAAATGGGGCTTACCAGTTTTGAATATCGATGCTGAAATCAAAGAAAATGAAAAGAAAATGCGCATCGATATGATGAACGATGCTGCTGAAATGTTGGAAGCAGCCGGACTGAAAGACGTAAAAACCTACGATAATGTTTACGGGTTCGGTCAGGGAATCCATGAAATGGGTACAGCGCGCATGGGTCGTGATCCCAAAACATCAGTACTGAACGGCAACAATCAGGTATGGGATTGTAAGAACGTATTTGTAACGGATGGTGCCTGCATGACAAGTGCCTCCTGCGTTAATCCATCACTTACCTATATGGCGCTTACAGCAAGAGCTGCAGACTTTGCGGTAAGTGAATTAAAGAAAGGAAACCTTTAATAAATTTATATAACATTCGACAACGAAAAGAGTAAAATTCAATACGCTGTCATTTCAAATAAATTACCATGAACAGAAGAACAGCAGTACAAAGGGTTGCCCTCTTATTGGGAGGTACAGTACTCGGCGCAGAAATGTTTCTGCAATACGGCTGTAAACCCGCCGCCAACAAAGATGCAGCCGAAGCCGGAGCTAAGACATTGCCCGACTTCTTCACTAAAGAAGAAATTGCTTATCTGGATGAAATAGCCGAAACCATCATACCCCGAACCGATACTCCTGGTGCCAAAGATGCCAAAGTAGGAGAATTTATGAATGTAATGGTTCGTGATTGCTATCGCCCCGAAGAGCAAAAAGTTTTCAGAGAAGGCATGAAGAAAATCGAGGCACTTAGCAAAGAAAAATACGGCAATGGTTTTATGCAAATACAACCCGAGCAACGCAAAGAGTTGCTGACCATGCTAGATAAGGAGGCAAAAGAGTACACCAAAACGCCCGAGTATAAAGCTAAGAAAGAAGCTTTGGATAAAGAAGAAGCTATTAAAGACTCTCTGGAAAGAGCAAAGGGCAACTTTGGATACGATAAGGCCTCAATACCGCGTCATTATTTCAGAATGATGAAAGAATTAACGCTTTTAGGCTTCTTTACATCAGAACCAGGTGCGACCAAAGCCCTGCGCTATGTAGCGATACCCGGTAAATACGAACCCTGTATCCCTTATAACAAAGGAGATAAAGCTTGGGCAACTTAGTACAACAGAAAATAAGAAACACTATGTGACAATAACTAAGGTTGTATATACGTCACATAGTGTTTATATATTTTAAAGAAAAGAATACCTTATCGTAATAAGGTATTCTTTTTTGTTCTAACTACAACCCAAACTATTACCGCAATTGAGACATTTGTAGCAGGTTCCACTTCTTACAGTAATATGTCCACACACATTACAGGCGGGGGCATCAGACTGCATATTTTTAGCAGCTACGTTTACTGCATCTAATCCCTGCGACATAGCACTACCATTCTCCTCTACTTTAGGTGCAGCAGCTACCACTCTTACTTCACTCATTTCATAAGTACGTTCACCAATAGTAGGTGAATCTTCACTCCATTCTCCCTCTTCTCCATCTGCAATCCGGTTTCCAGGCTGATCCAAAACATGTACCAAATCCGTGCGTCCGAGATAATCATATGCCAAAGCACGGAATATAAAATCTACTATAGATGTTGTAGACTTAATGTTAGGATGCTGCACCATTCCGGAAGGTTCAAAACGAGTAAATACAAATTTCTCTACATACTCTTCGAGAGGTACACCATACTGTAAGCCGATGGAAACGGCTATCGCAAAGCAGTTCAACAGGCTGCGCATAGTGGCACCTTCCTTCGCCATATCGATAAAGATTTCTCCCAATGTTCCATCGCTATATTCTCCTGTACGTAAGAATAATGTTTGCCCGTTAATCTTGGCTTTCTGCGTATACCCCCTACGTTTTGCAGGTAAGGTCCTACGCTCCACAATTCTTGCCAGCTGCCTTTTAAGGCTGGTATCGGCACTATTCTGCACGCGTTTATTTACCTCTTCCAGCAGCTCATCAATGGTAAGCTTACCTAAATCTATGATACTACTTTCGGCAACGGGTTCTTCTTTTTGCTCTACGACATCTTCAGTTTTATTTTTCTTATCACTTTTATTACTGAGCGGCTGACTGAGCTTAGAACCATCACGATATAATGCACAGGCTTTGAGCCCCAGCTCCCAGCTTAGCTTGTAAGCATCAGCAATTTCTTCAACGGTTGCTTCATTGGGGAGATTGATAGTTTTACTAATGGCACCACTAAGGAAAGGCTGTACGGCTGCCATCATACGGATATGACCATGCGCATGAATATAGCGTTTACCTAAAGGACCGCATTTATTAGCACAATCAAATACTGGCAAATGCTCTTCTTTCAGATGCGGAGCCCCTTCTACGGTCATGGTACCACATACATAGGTATTAGCAGCATCAATCTGTTCCTTAGTAAAGCCTAATGCATCTAACATGCTCCAGCCAAAATCGTTGTATTGCTCTGGTTTAAAGCCCAGGCGCTGCATACATTCTTCACCCAATGTATACACATTAAATGCGAAACCTATTTCAAATGCAGTACCCATTGCTGCATTGAGTTTATCCAAATCGGCTCTAGTAAAGCCTTTAGCTGCCAGGCTTTCTTCGTTAATGTAAGGAGCTCCTTTTAGTGTGGCATGCCCCTTTGCATAATGAACAATATCTTCAATTTCTTTTTCAGAATAACCCAAGGTACGCAACGCTAGCGGTACACTTTGATTGATGATTTTAAAATATCCGCCGCCACTTAGTTTTTTGAATTTCACCAAAGCAAAATCAGGTTCTACTCCGGTAGTATCGCAGTCCATAACCAGCCCAATAGTGCCGGTAGGAGCGATTACAGTAGTCTGTGCGTTTCTGTAGCCATACTGCTCACCCAGTTTCACAGCATTGTCCCAAGCTTTGGTAGCAGCTTTCAGCAAATAATCCGGACAGTGGGTGGCATTGATACCACAAGGTTTTATCTCCAACCCTTCATACGCTTCGGTAGCATCGTAGGCGGCTGCCCGGTGGTTGCGCATCACGCGCATCATATGCTCCCTGTTTTCTTCAAAACGAGGGAATGGCCCCAATATAGATGCCATTTCGGCGGAAGTACTATAAGCCACTCCAGTCATAATAGCCGTAATGGCACCGGCAATGCCTCTAGCAGCCTCGCTGTCGTAAGGTATACCACTTACCATTAGCAGGCTACCTAAGTTAGCAAAGCCTAAACCTAAGGTGCGGTAATCATAACTAAGTTGTGCTACTTCTTTTGATGGGAATTGTGCCATCAGCACAGATATCTCAAGCACAACCGTCCACAAACGACAGGTATATTCAAACCCCTCCACATCGAAGAGGTTCTCGTTTTCATCATAAAACTTGCGCAGGTTGACACTTGCCAGATTGCAAGCTGTATTGTCCAAAAACATGTATTCACTACAAGGGTTGCTGGCCCTAATGCGTCCACCCTCGGGGCAGGTATGCCATTCATTGATGGTGGTATCGTATTGTGTTCCCGGATCGGCACAACGCCACGCTGCATAAGCTATTTGCTCCCACAGATCTCTGGCTTTTACTTTTTTCATTACCGAGCCGTCGCATCTGGCTTTTAGCTCCCAGTCGCCGTCTTCTGCCAATGCTTTGAAGAACGTATTAGGAATACGCACCGAGTTGTTACTGTTCTGCCCGCTCACGGTACGATAAGCTTCGCCCTCGTAGTCACTAGGATAACCGGCTGCAATTAATGCAGCTACTTTATCCTCTTCTTTAACCTTCCAGTTAATGAAATCTTCTATTTCGGGATGATCTAAATCTAGGCACACCATTTTCGCCGCTCTACGAGTAGTGCCTCCACTTTTAATAGCTCCGGCAGCACGGTCACCCACACGCAAAAAACTCATCAGCCCGCTAGATGTTCCACCTCCACTAAGCTTTTCACCCGCTGCACGTATATTGCTAAAATTAGTTCCCACTCCGCTACCATATTTGAAAATACGGGCTTCGCGTACCCACAAATCCATAATACCGCCTTCATTCACCAAGTCATCTTCAACACTCAAAATAAAACATGCATGCGGTTGCGGTCTCTCATAAGCCGAAGTAGATTTTTTTAATTGCTGATCCTTAGGATCTACATAGTAGTGCCCTTGTGGCTTACCTGTGATACCATATGCTTCGTGCAAACCAGTATTGAACCATTGGGGACTATTGGGTGCACAAGATTGATTTAATATGGAATATACCAGCTCATCGTAAAAGATTTGCGCATCTTTTTCACTCGCAAAATAATTATAGCGCTCGCCCCATTTGCGCCAGCAATGTGCCATACGATGTGCCACTTGCTTAATACTGGTCTCCCTTCCCAAAGAGCCATCAGGCTGAGGAACACCAGCCTTTCTAAAATATTTCTGAGCAAGAATATCTGTAGCAATCTGGCTCCAGTGTTCTGGAACTTCCACATTATCCAACTGAAAAACGACCTCACCGCTAGGGTTTTTAATAACCGAAGTGCGGTAGTCATACTTAAACATATCGAAAGGATTCACGCCTTCCTTGGTGAATTTTCGGGAGAATACAAGGCCTTTGAGAGCGGGATTTTTAATTGCCATCATGAAATGTTTTAGAAGTTACCAGATAATGGATCAGACTATGACGAATTTATCCCTTCTCGCAGAAGATTCCGAATAATAAATATGCACAAATGTGGAAAAGAAATTTTACCCCCCCCTTGAAAGAAGCTTAAAAGCCTATAAAAGCTCTTTAATCTTCTCAATTACTTGGTCAATTTCCTCCTTGGTGTTATACTTACTGAATGAAAAACGAATGGCTACCCGGTCGGGGTCTTTGCTGATGGCATTGATTACGTGCGAGCCCTGATTAGCTCCACTGCTACAGGCGCTCCCCCCCGAAACACAGATGTTGTTTATATCCAAATTAAACAACAGCATCTCGGACTTTGGCGTGGCTGGGAAAGAGACATTTACGATAGTGTAAAGACTACTACCGCTATAATCCCCATTGAACTTTATATTAGGAATATGCTTTTGTAGCTGCTCAATCAAGTAGTCCTTTAAGGATTTAATATATGCCGAATCCTTTTCATAACGCTCCATCGACAGCTCCAGCGCCTTAGCAAAACCCACAATTCCGTATACATTTTCGGTGCCGGCCCTCATGTTACGCTCTTGCCCGCCGCCGTGAATCAAAGGCTTTACTTGCACATTATTATTGATGTAAAGAATTCCGGTACCTTTCGGGCCATGAAACTTATGCCCCGAAGCCGAAATAAAATCCACCTGTATACGACTCAGATCGATGGGATAGTGTCCTACAGTCTGTACACAGTCAGAATGAAACACAGCATTGTATTTTTTGCATAAGGCACTTACTGCATTGATACTTAAAAGATTGCCGATCTCATTATTGGCGTGCATGAGGGTAACCAAGCATTTCTTTGGTATTTGCGCCAGCTGCGATTCCAAATCTTGCAAATCGATGTGACCGTCGGGTAACAGTTTTACAAAACTACTGGTAATATCGCCTGTGGCGTAATGACTTACAGTGTGTAAAACTGCGTGGTGTTCGATAGGTGATGTAATAATATGTTTGCAACCTAAATCACGAATGGCTGTTAAGATTGCCATATTGTTGCTTTCAGTGCCACCGCTTGTAAAAAAAATTTCCCCGGGGTGAGCATTTAACAGCTTTGCTACTGTTTTACGAGCATTTTCCACAGCTAGGCGGGTTTCTCTTCCATAGGAGTAAATAGAGGAAGGATTTCCGAAGTGTGTTGTCATATAGGGTAGCATTGCGTCTAGCACATCCTTATCGAGCGGTGTGGTAGCGGCATTATCTAAGTAAATTCTTTGCATAAACAAATAACAAAACTTGCGCCGGCAAAGTTATTATAAATAGATACGTCAAATGAACCCAAGATGAAAAATTCACAACACCCTGAAAGTAAAAACCTTACCAAGCAAATATGCTGTCGTGAATGTTATTTTTTCAACGGATTATCTATTTTTTGATGGGAAGCAGCTTTTCTGTTATACTTTCTCAATTTTTTCTTTGCTCCTGGCAAGCCTATACTGGACTTAATACCCTCGAGAGATGTTTTGATGATGTAATTAATAGGTGACTTATCCTGCCAGCGCTCGAAAAAGACTAAAGATGCTTTATTACTATTATTACGCCGAACCACCAATATCATAGCAATGCGGCTGATCAGCTTATTCAGAAATGTCTGATTGGGAAGATCTTTTTTATTCAGTAAGCCTACATTTAACCCTCGATAATTCATGCGTGCGATTCCCGCCGCCGCTTCATTTGTACCTACGGCCTGAATATTGAGACTGTTTAAATGCCCATCAAAAACTTTAGCGGCTACTAAGGGAACCAATACGGTATTGAAATGAGCCAAATCCATTGAGCCGGTATTGAGCTGCATTCGCATATACCCTGTGGTGTCACTATAAGATTGGCTTACCTGTAGTGTAGCCGGCAATTGATCTAATATCCGAGCGGTAGCTAAAATATAAATACTGTCATCAGGCTGAATATTGTAATTCTTGATATTCGAAATTACTGTATTCAAATCTGCAACAGTAACCACGCCTAAAGTATCCGTATTAGGATTGATTTCCCAATAAGTCACTTGCATGTTCTTCAGCCGTATGCTATCGATATGCAGACTATTTTTAAGGTGTAACAGCATTTCGGCAGGCAGGGGTTTGTATTTGACTACAGTGTCGGGTTGTGTTTTATCCTTGAAAGTGAAGAGGTTTACATCATTTAAAGCAATACTGCCGACATTCAATATGCTATCATTGCCATATTTTTCCATGTCTACCGGTCCACCACTGATTTTTCCGGTACGTACTCTTAAATAATCCTCATTAAAAGCTTTGGATATACGATACGCTTCAACCGACTGCTTGGGAGTAAAATACACCGAGTCTACGCTGAACATCTGATCCTGCACAGCAAATCCATGCCAATACAATTCATTTTTCCCTGTAAGAAAACTACCGCTGACTGCATTTACTTGAAGGTTTGCGCTGTTGGCAATCACACTGCCGATATTTTTAATATACTTTGAGTTCAATACAATATTGTGCACATCACCTTTATCGAGCATCAATTCAGCATTGTTTTTACCGAGACTATCGAAGTATAACCTGTCGAGAGAGAGAATGTTGACATTTGTACGCCAGTCAATCAGTTTATCCTTATTTTTTTCCACTACAACATCATTAAACTCCAGATTCAGCTTGTTATCATTCGTAGCGGTTTTTTTGCCTTTGGCATTGACAAATTCGAAATGCGTCAGGAACATTTTAATCTGATCAGCCTTTACGGGAATCTCATCGGTGGACTTTAGGTTGGTCAATTTCAAATAACTGTTTTCTCTCTTTCCATCCCAACTCACATGGCTAAAAGCATTCTGTTTGTCCTGAAAAGATATTTTAATATCGGGTCTTTGTATAAATGCTGATCCAATAACAATCTGTGGTGCTTGCTTCTTTTCGGTAGAGGTTGTGGAATCTTTCCGCCCTAGTTTTGCATGAATTATAGGGTCGGTAATTTCTATGCCCCTCAACTTAAGATCACCGCTGATAAATTCCGTAATATTAGGAATAATAGCAAATCGGGGAATGGTAGCAAGTATAGAATCTTTATTATTGATTTTGGACAACTGAATATTGGTCAATACACTATGCTGATTATCCACAATATCCATTTTATCTACCGACACACTTATATCCGGTCCTGTAAACAGCAGATCATTACCATCTACGCTCATACCCCTAATCTCCGGCTTACCTGCCTCATTCTTCACAAATTGCTTTAATAGTAGAGTATTTAACTTACCGCTAATCGTATGCTGCTTTAAAGCAACATCCAAATGGGTATTGGAAGTATGAATATTCCGCAGTACTATAGACGTGGCTTTCCTCTGCGATTTTGACTTTTGATGCAGCGAATGCTCCGAAGGATTCATTACAAGGCTAGCATTTGCCCACTTTACACCATCAATTATAATACTATTAGTAGCACTATCCAGAATAACCGTACCCAGACTTATATGATTTGCTTTTGCATCTATATCTTTTGACTGGAGTATTAACGAGCTCGCAGTAAGACCGCTTTTATTTTCTGATAAATTAACATTAGTAAGTTGTGCCGTCAGCGCTCCTTTTTTAAAAATACCTTTTTCAAAATGAAGTGCATTTACCGAGCGCTGTACGCTTTTAATACGATTAGCACTCGTGAGCTCATTGGCTCTTAAATCAAGATTGGCATTGTGTAAACTCAATATTCCGCCTCTGCTGAGACGAAGGGTAATCTCCCCATTTTCAATACGCAGGTTTTTCAAATCCATCACATCATCTACGCTGTTCAGAGTTTCAAACAGATTGCCTCTCCTGGCCTTTTGCTTTCTCCTTGTAATGGTATAATCCACTATAGGATTAATAAAATTGGCGCTATTGGCTGAAAAAATATTTTCATATAACAACGACTCCCATGATAGACCTCGTACTTGAAACGTAGGCATCGCAAGGCTTTTTACCGTCTTGCCTTTATGAAATTCTTTGAAAGAAAATTTACTCAGATTGATGAGATCATCTTCGAAACCGATACTATCGAAAGCAATAGCATACCGACCGTCGCTCAATGAGGTCTCATAATCATGTAGCGACATTACAAACTTGCGAAGCCGGATAGGTTTCTCTTCATCATGCTTCACTAAGAGATCATATATTTCGAAGTTATTATCGCTAGCAGAAAAGGTGTTTGTTACCCCCTTCTTAATGGTGTTTACGTGAATAGCGGCTTCTTTTACGCCTACATAATTAAGCTTAATATCGCCCAACAACTGCTGCATCAAAGCATCTATGCGCTCCACACGTTTTTTCTTCTCCTTCTTAACTACGTGCTTTTTAACATCGCTATCTATATCCAAATATATTTCTGGACTATCACAAAATACGGAGTCGGCAATAATAGTTTCTGTGCTGTATAAAGAATCAAAATTGATATTGGTTAGTTGCAGTTTATCAAAAAATATACGAAACGAAGTTTGTGAACTATCTCCCTTTATAGCCCGCAATGTGCAACTATCAAATTCTACCCGCTTGTTTTGCAGATTTACCCGAAAGTCTTTGAAAGCAATAAAATGTCTTCCACCGGGAAAAACGATACTCTGATCATGGGTGCGGACCGCTATGTTTTCGGTAAAACTGATTTTCTCCTGTGCTTTTTTACTTGTATTAACTTTATCAAACTGCAAATGATCCAACTGTATGTAAATGTTGGTAACTGTAAAGGGAGTTTCATGAGGCTTGGTTTTATTAACAAGCGAAAAGCTTCCACTGTCTAGCCTAAATTTATCCACCTCCAATACATTTATCACCTGCGTAATCGAATTAGAAATACGCCCCATTTCTTGTGCAACAGAAAAGCTATTGTCTACTGTAGTGTCTTTATGTTTGAGAGTATGTTTCTTGGGAGCATGTCGGGTAAATATTACATTAGGAGCCGTTAAACGGATGGAATCGATAAGAATCTCCTTTTTGATAAGCAAAGGCAAAAAACCGCGAGCCTTAATAGATATCCGCTCTGTATTTACCGAATAGCTGGTTGCAGCCGTGGTATCCGTACTGTGTATGGATGCGTTTTCGAGCTCAATTTTATTGGTAACCCAATTGAACTTAAACTTACTTACTTTGAGGCGAAGTTTTCCTTTGGATTGATTGTATACAATCTGCTCCAGCGCATCTTTGGCGTGATCAATAAACCAAAAATTAAAGGCAAGAATTACCATTGCAACAATTCCCAGCAAGATGAGCGCCGAACGATACGTTATCCGCTTAAACCGCAGCCTTCTTAATTTTAACTCGCGTAAGTTAATCCTTGTCTTCAAAAGTATTTATTTGGTAATGATTAACCGGTTTGACGGGTTCGCATTGTTTTTCTTAGTATTAAAAATACAGAAAAGGTCGAATATTTTTAACTATTCGACCTTTTAGTAAAATATGCTTTGTAGAATAACTAACTTACAATACTTCCATTTTGAACCTCTTTATCGGAGGCAATAAACTGCAACGAGCCGTCTGCGTCCTCCGCCATCAGAATCATTCCATTACTCTCAATACCACGCATCTTTCGAGGAGCCAAATTGGCTACTACTACAACTCTTTTGCCCACAATGGTAGCGGGATCATAATGCTGTGCAATGCCAGATACAATGGTACGCTTTTCGAATCCCAAATCAATCTCCAACTTTAATAACTTATCCGCTTTTTCCACTTTCTCAGCAGCTACAATGGTCCCGGTGCGCAAATCGAGTTTTGCAAAATCATCGTACTGTATCACCGGCTTTACTGCTGGAGTCGATGATACCGGAGTGGCAACAGCCACTTTTTGAGCTGCTTCTGCAGCCACACTGCCGGCTCTTAGTTTTTCTATCTGAGCCTGTATTTCGGCATCTTCAATTTTTCTAAACAGAATCTCTGGAGCGCGCAGTGCATATCCCACGCTGAGCAGGTTGATTTTGCCGGCATTTTCCCAATCCAGTATTCGGTCCACCACTTTCATCATATGCAGCATTTTTTTAGCAGTGGCTGGTAGGAAGGGGTTGATTAAGATAGCTAAGTTGGCGGTTAGCTGCAGGCATAGATGTAAACAGTTATCGATGCTTTTTTGTGCTTCAGGATTTTCTGCAACTTTTTTTACTACCTGCCAGGGCTCTTTTTCCTGCATATATTTATTGCCCTTGCGGCTGAGATCGATTACTTCATACAGAGCGTCTCTGAATCGGAAACCCTCCAACGCATTTTCTACTTTAGCTTTTGCAGCTTCGATATCGGCAATAAGCTGCCTGTCCAAATCATCCAAAATATCGGTGTGTAGCTTAGGCACTTTCCCTCCACACAATTTGTGCATGAGTACGAAGGTTCTGTTTACGAAGTTGCCAAAAATAGCTGCCAGCTCATTGTTATTTCTATCCTGAAAATCCTTCCAAGTAAAATCGTTGTCTTTGTTCTCCGGCGCATTCGCACAAAGTACATAACGCAGCACATCCTCACAGCCGGGAAAATCCTTTATATATTCGTGCACCCACACAGCCCAGTTGCGACTGGTAGATACTTTATCTCCTTCGATATTCAAAAACTCATTGGCAGGTACATTATCCGGTAATACGAAATTACCGTGAGCCTTGAGCATTGCCGGGAAAATGATGCAGTGGAAGACAATATTATCTTTTCCTATAAAATGTACGAGCTTGGTATCTTCCTTACACCAATAGTCGGCCCATTTATCGGTTAGTTCTTTTGTGGCTGAAATATAACCGATAGGTGCATCAAACCATACATACAACACCTTCCCCTCGGCATCGGGCAGCGGCACTTTAATCCCCCAGTTGCTGTCGCGGGTCATGGCGCGGCTTTGCAAGCCATTATCTAACCAACTTTTACATTGCCCGTATACATTATTTTTCCATTCGGTATGGCCCTCTAGAATCCAATTTCTTAAAAAGTCTTCATACTTCTGTAAAGGGAAATACCAGTGTTTGGTTTTTCTTTTTACCGGAATAGCATCACTTAGTGTACTACGAGGATTGATAAGCTGATCGGGCGACAAGGAGCTACCACATTTCTCACATTGGTCCCCATAAGCCCCGTCGTTTCCACACACCGGGCAGGTACCGGTGATATATCTGTCGGCAAGAAAGGTATGGGTTTTCTCATCATAATATTGCTCCGTTTCCTTTTCTTCAAAAATGCCGTCATCATATAATTTTTTGAAGAAGTCAGAGGCTGTTTTATGATGTACAGGACTTGTAGTTCTGGAATAAATATCAAAAGAAATACCCATCTGCTGGAAGCTATGTTTGATCAACTCATGATACTTATCCACGATTTCCTGAGGCGATACACCTTCCTTCATCGCTCGAATAGTAATGGGCACCCCATGTTCATCGCTTCCGCCTACAAAGATTACATCTCTTTTTTGCGCGCGCTGATAACGCACATAAATATCTGCCGGGATATAACAACCGGCCAAGTGTCCGATATGTATTGGTCCATTGGCATACGGTAAAGCCGCAGTTACCAATACTCTTTTATAATCAGTCATAATCGCACTAAAACTTTTAATTAACCTGCAAAAATAGCTATAATTAGGTAAGGTGATGAGAATATATGTATCCCATACCTAATACTATTGTAACGGCTTCATATAATGACACCTTTTATACTTTTCAACTTTCCTATCTTAGCAAATATGAACCGAAAAAATTTTATCACCACGGCCGCAGCGGTGCTGGCATCCCTTTCCTTTTCGAAAGTGGGAGCAAGGTCTCCCCTGTCAGTATCGCAGTACGCCCCTATTATCCCTCCCTATTTGAAACCTGGAGACCTTATTGGCATAACCTCTCCGGCAGGCTACATTACACGTGAAGACATTATTCCCGCAGCCACACTGATGCAGCAATGGGGATTTAAAATACGCGTGGGGTATACCATCGGAAAACGCAATTATACTTTTGGCGGGACCGATGCGGAGCGCCTGCAGGACCTTCAGCAAATGTTGGACGACCCACAGGTAAAAGCCATCATGTGTGCCCGAGGAGGATATGGTGCTGTAAGAATTGTGGACGGAATTGACTGGACCCAATTCAAATCCAATCCTAAATGGATTATTGGTTTTAGCGATATAACTGTTTTGCATTCTCACATACAGAGGAATTTGGGCATCGCTACTATTCACTCGAAAATGTGTAACAGCTTTCCAAGAGTATGGGATGATGCCAGTCCCTTGCAAAAAGAAACTATCCTTTCCATTCAGAAAGCTTTAATCGGCGAAAAAATTCAGTATTCGGCGCCGTTTAACAACTATAATCGCACCGGTACAGCTCGTGGCATACTTGTAGGGGGTAATTTAAAAACGCTTGAAAGCTTGGCCGGTTCTGTTTCAGACATTAATACCGATGGCAAAATATTGTTTGTAGAAGATACCGGAGAGTATTTGTACAGCGTTGATCGTATGTTTTGGAATTTAAAACGCAGCGGTAAATTAACCAACCTAGCTGGGCTGATTGTTGGCGGTTTAAAAACCAAACAGGATGACCCAGGCGAATACTTTGGTTATTCCACTTACGAGATTATAGCTTCCAAAGTAAAGGAGTATCGCTACCCCGTATGTTTCGAGTTTCCGGTGGGCCATCAAATAGATAATTTTGCACTCAAATGCGGTGTACCATATGAGCTTTCTGTTTCAGAAAGCGGTACTACACTCAAAGAAATTTAAGCACTTTATCCATCATTATAAAGAAAGGCAGCATGGGCATTAAAACACCTCCCTATCTCAAACCCGGCGACACCATCGGTATTGTATGTCCTTCGGGCTATATGGCTTTTGAAAAAGCAGCCGAATGCATTCGGGTGTTGCAAGAAGAATGGGGTTACAAAGTGAAAGTAGGAAGCACTCTGGGTAGTAAGTCCGAAACCTATTTCTCCGGAACTGATGAAGAACGACTGCGAGATTTACAGCAAATGCTCGATGACGATGAAGTACAGGCCATTCTATTCGGCAGGGGCGGTTATGGCATGGGGAGAATTATCGATAAAATCAATTTTAAAAAGTTTAAGAAAAAACCCAAGTGGGTGATTGGCTTCAGTGATATAACGATCTTTCATTGTCACCTTTATGCTAATTACGGTATTTCTTCGTTACATGCACCCATGGCCGCAGCTTTCAACGATGGAGGCTATACCAGTCCTTATGTACAATCTTTAAAAGAAGCTCTAGAAGGCCAACCGGCACATTATACATGCTCCTCGCATGTGCTGAACAAAAAAGGAGAAGCAGCAGGGCCGATAGTAGGCGGAAATCTGGCATTATTGGTAAATACCATCGGTACACCCTCGGAGATAAAAACCAAAGGCCGTATTCTGTTTATTGAGGATATTGGTGAGCAGAAATATTCTATCGACAGAATGATGTTTCAATTAAAGCGCAGTGGGAAGCTGGACAAACTTGCAGGCCTTATAATAGGAGGCTTTACAGAAGTTGGAGATACCGAGCGTCCATTTGGGGCCGAGGTACAACAAATTATTTACGATCTGATTAAAGAATACGACTATCCGGTATGTTTTAATTTTCCCGTAAGTCACGACCCAGAAAACTATGCACTGAAAATAGGTGTGTCTTATACATTAAAAGTTGACAGCCAAAAAGTTGTATTGAAGGAATAAAAAATCCCCAACATAAGAAATGTTGGGGACTTCATCAAAAACCATTAACCATTAAACCTTATCCTATGAAAATTCAGTCCGAAGTTACATAATAATTAAGTCACACACAAACAGCCCCCATCAAAAAATAGAAAACTTTCGTATTTTTTATTTTTTTTAACAAATTTCAAAATTTCTACCCTCCTACTATCAATTTATTGAAAATCCACAACTCATTGAGTTTTATCAAGATCAATGTTGTAACATAAAATTCATAAATCTCTTTTATTTAACAACTATCTCACAATAATAAGGCCACCAGAAGATTCCGGCAGCCTTAATTTTTCCTTAAAAAAATTATACTTAAAATGTGTATCGAGCCGAGACGCCAAAACCGTCTCCGATAAATCTACCATACTGATCCGTTCTAGCCACCAGAAATGTCGGACGCCAATCTGCAGACACATTCAGCGGTATTTTGGGGAATTTATAATCGGCTCCTCCTGTTGGGAATAAGCCTACGCTTACTCCTTTATAATCATCAAATTTAGAAGAGGTGTGCAGTATAGTTACTCCACCCCCTACGAACCATTTCAACCCCGGTACAGGTTTAATATCGAAGTGGTGCTGGTAGGCAGCTGAAGCGCTCACTGCAGTGGAACGATAGCGATGCTCATGATGATGATATCTGTCTCCACCAATCCCCAGATTAAACTCAAATGCGCCATTGCCAACTGCAAAAACCTTATAAGAAGCTGCAAATACATCATAACTTGAAGCCGGGCTCACTCGAGCTCCAATGGCCTGCTTATAAGTACTTTGAGCAAATAGAGCTGAGGTTAAGGACACAAATGCAATGGTTAGGGTTAATTTTAATCTCATAGAAATAAAGTTTTATTTAGTTGTCGTAAATGTAGACAATTTAGTTGTTTAAACGGGCATAAAAAAGGCTCACTATCTGTGAGCCTCTGCATATATAATGCCATACAATGGATTTCCTTAATAATTATAATCGTTACGGCCGCGGAAGTCGCCTTTTCTAAAGCCCCCGCTATTGCCACCAAAACTTCTTTTCTTATAACCTCCATTTCCTTCTTTCGGACGGCTTTCGTTTACTACAATGTTTCTTCCGTCAACTTCAGTACCATTCAGTGCGTCAATGGCGGCTTGTGCTTCTTCATCGTTCTGCATTTCTACAAAACCGAAGCCCTTGCTACGATTGGTGAATTTGTCTAAAACGATTTTTGCAGACGATACACTACCGTGAGGAGTAAATAAGTTTTCTAAGTCCTGATCATTAAGATTCCAGCTCAGGTTACCAACGTAAATGTTCATTAGTGAAAAATTTAAAAAATTAAAGAGAAGTGAGACAGTAGACAAGACCGATGAACATTAACGTACCATGGAACCTTATTACTGAAGATCACCTAATCTATTACAAATATAGTGGATTTTATGCGGTATTGTCAATTAATTTAATTTTTGAAAACTTAAATAAAAACGCCCTGAACTTTCAGGGCGTTTCAATTACTTAGAATTTCTGCTTAACTTATTATTCAGCAACTACTTCGAAATCTAACTCGGTAGAATGACCGTTTCCGAAATCAATTACTGCTTTATGAGTACCTAATTCTTTTACCTCATTCAGAATAGTGATTTTTTTACGGTCGATTTCGTAACCCTTTTGCTCGCGAATGGCTCTACTAATTTGCAAGTTAGTTACGCTACCAAATATTTTTCCTGAAGTACCGGTTTTAGCACCAATTTTTACAGGAGATTCTTTCAGCTTGCTGATCACTTCATTAATAGTAGCCAGTAAAGCTTCTTCTCTCTTTCTGGCTTGTTTCAGCCGCTCTTCCAATTGTTTTCTGTTTCCAGGAGTACTTTCTACGGCTAACTTGCGTGGTAACAAATAGTTACGTGCGTAACCATTTTTCACGGTAACCACTTCGTTAGCAGCACCCAGATTATCTACATCCTGAATTAAAATTACTTCCATTGATTTTGTTTTTAGCTCCCTTTTACCCAATCGATGGTGACTGTCACCCGTCAGAGCGGGATTAGGGAAGGTTACTAATTAATGCATTAGAAAAGTCCATGACAGGGTCATGCACTACTCTACTATTTTAAAAGATCTGTAACGTACGGTAATAAGGCCATTTGACGTGCTCTCTTTACAGCAGCGGAAACTTTGCGTTGAAATTTCAGGCTATTACCGGTAATACGTCTTGGTAATAATTTACCCTGTTCGTTCAGGAACTTTTTCAGAAACTCTACGTCTTTGTAATCCACATAGCGAATGCCATATTTCTTAAAACGGCAGAATTTCTTTACGCGTTTGTCGCTTCTAATGGCGGTAAGGTATTTAATTTCATTCTTTGCCATAGTATTAAGCCTCCACTGCTTTTTCGGTTCCTGTATTTACGCCACTTGCCTTTTTTGCATTATACTCAACGGCGTATTTGTCGAGTTTAGTGCAAAGATGACGAAGAACATTCTCGTCACGTAACAGCTGAATCTTCAGCTTTTCATTGAAGTCGGATGGCGCTTTGTACTCCAATACCCAGTATAAACCAGTGGTTTTTTTCTGGATAGGATACGCCAGTGATCTTAATCCCCATGGATTTTCGTGAACGATAGAGCCTCCAGCTTCAGTTACCAAAGTGGTATACTTTTTTTGGGCAGCTTTAAACTCATCTTCGCTTAAAACTGGGGTAAAAATCACCATCAATTCATAATTGTTCATTACCCTTAAAATTTAATTAAATAATAAAAACACTTTCCTTAGATTTTGCTAAGGGGTTGCAAAGATAGTATTTTTAACTGAAATAGCTATTTTAGGTATTATTTCATACCCTCTTTAATATCCTCCATCAAACGATGGGCAATATTGTTGGCCTTACTCTCAAAATCACTTTCAGAATAAATACGGATAATCGGCTCGGTATTGGAAGTGCGTAGATGCACCCAATCATCGTCAAACTCAATTTTTAACCCATCTTCATCATTAATAGGATGTTTCGCATATTTCTTTTTTATCATATCAAAAATAGCTTTTACATCCACTCCATTCTCCAGTTCTATTTTGTTCTTGCTAATAAAATAATCGGGATATAAAGCCCTTAATGATTTTATACTGCCTTTATGGTGCGCCAGATGAGACAAAAACAGGGCTATACCTATCAGCGCATCTCTACCATAATGAAAATCGGGAACAATGATACCTCCATTCCCTTCTCCACCGATAACGGCATTCACTTCTTTCATTTTCTTTACCACATTTACCTCACCCACAGCCGAAGCAAAATATTCACCGCCTTGCTTTAGTGTAATCTCTTTGAGCGCCTTGGTACTGCTCATGTTGCTAACCGTATTTCCTTTTCTTTTTGACAGTACATAGTCTGCCACAGCAACCAGCGTGTACTCCTCTCCAAACATACTGCCGTCTTCGCACACAAAGCATAGTCTGTCTACATCGGGGTCTACCGCTATACCCAGATGTGCCTTTTCCTTCACCACTACGCTGCTCAATTCGGAGAGATGATGTGGTAAAGGTTCGGGATTATGAGCAAATTTTCCAGTTACTTCGCTGTTTAATACTATCACATCTTCAACACCCAATGCTTTGAGCAAGGCTGGTACAAAAATGGCTCCGGTAGAGTTAATGGCATCCACAACAACTTTGAAATTCTTAGCCTTAATAGCATCTTTATCCACTAGTGGATACGCCAAAATAGCATCAATATGCTTCTGTAAATAGGTGTCGTCAGGAATTATCTTACCTAGTTTATCTACCTGTGCAAACTCAAAATCTTCTGCTTCTGCAATCTTCAAAAGTTCTTGTCCTACTTCAGCTGAAATGAACTCCCCTTTTTCATTTAAAAGTTTGAGGGCATTCCACTCTTTAGGATTATGGCTGGCGGTAAGAATAATACCTCCGTCGGCTTGTTCCAGAGGAACCGCTATCTCTACTGTAGGAGTAGTGCTTGGACCTAAATCTACCACATCGATGCCTAGGGCGCTCAAAGTAGCTTGAACAAGACTACTCACCATAGGACCACTGATACGTCCATCACGACCAATAACTACTTTAACTGGTTTATTATCAGTTGATTTCCTTTTTAAGATTGTTCCGAAAGCAGCTGTAAATTTCACCACATCTACTGGAGATAAGGTTTCACCTGTCTTTCCGCCAATTGTTCCTCGAATTCCTGAAATACTTTTTATAAGAGGCATATATTACCTAAGTTTAATACTGAAAATTGGGTTGCAAAATTAAGTAGCTGGCTCGTATTAATTGTTCTTTATAGAAAATATTTAACGCTAGGCTTAACGGCTAGCGCTGTTTATTGGTTAGCAAGAGATATTGTGCAGTATGATAAAATGCATTAGTTAATTGATCCAGAGTATTTTGTATTGAGTCGGCCTGTGTTTTCGAATACCATACCGGAGCATCAGTTACAGGCACCATTTCTCGATCTTCTAGCCCCAACGTTTTGGTATAATAAAACTCATTGGTCACCACGCCAATCTTGCCTACTGTATTGGTAATAAAAGCCATATCATATTTTTTCGCAGGATGAAGTAGATCTCTTCCCAATGTAGTATTCACATAAGGCCTCGCTAGCAGTCCGGCAATAGTGGGTAGAACATCTATTTGCGACACTGTTTCGCTTCGCCTTTGCGGTTCCAGCAAGTAGGGAGCATAAAACAATAAAGGGACGTGTTCGTCGGTGAGCCTTTGCTGCGTCCATGCCTCAGGATATACAGCATCCGCATTCCCCGCCACTCCGTGATCTCCAATAAAAACAAAAATGGTATTATGAAAGTAATCTTCTTTTTTTGCTGTCTCAATAAACGTTTTAAAACAGTAATCGGAATAGCGGAAAGCATTAAGCTCTTCCATGGATTCAAAGCCGTATTTTTTCAATGAGTCTTTAGATACCGTTATAGATACAAAGTCTGTGTCCGAAACCGGAATGGTATAGGGGCGGTGATTATTAGAGGTTTGAACAATAGCGAAAAAAGGCTTCTTTTCTTTTTTAAATACATCATTAGCTGCCAGAAAAAGATCCTTGTCACTGATGCCCCATACATTCAATCGCGAAGCATGGATATTTTCTTCGGTATGGAGTTTCAGCTCTTTTATATTCTGCAACAGTCCTTCGAAATTATTAAACTTTGGATCTCCTCCTAAAAAATAATGCTTTGAATATTCTTCAAAGTTGTTGATAATGGTGTTCTGATTCAGTGCAGCGGGGTTTCTTGTAGAAAATTTGAAAAGCTGCACATCGGGTATTCCGGTAATAATAGCAAATAAGCCCCGCGCTGTTGAAAAATGCGGCGAAAAACATCGCTCAAAGAAAATACCTTGCTTGCATAGAGAATCGAAATACGGTGTCGTATTCAAAGGGTTTCCGCTCATCGTGCTTTTGTACATGCTAAAAGACTCGCAAATAACCAGTACTACATTGGGTTTGCTTTCCAAAGCACCGCTTCGGGGAGCGATGGTTCTTTTATAACTGAAAACATCAGGCTCGGAAAGTTGTAGAAAATCTGCAATCAAGGGAAAGTATTGTCGGGCTTGACTTTCATTTTGTACAGGCTTTCTCAACCGCATAGTAGCTACAAAATTTTGCAAAGGATTTAATGCTAAATAAGCTTTAAATCCATCTTTTAAAGCAAAAGCGTCTTTCCACATTAAAGGTTTACTATGTACACGACCATACACAAATACAGCTAACACCACTGCCATAATGATAAAAGGCCCCTTTCGGTACTCAACAGTTTTGTTTTGAATAGTATCCTCGATGCGACCATATGTTTTACTCAAAGCCCATTGCACCGATATCAATGCGCATACCAATCCTGCCAATATCCATACCAGCGGATAGGTTTGCCAAATCATATGCAGTGAAATGCCGGGATCTTCCACAAAATTCATGGCTCCAGCATCCAAACGTGTTTCATTGTAGGAAAAACTGATAAAATCTGCAATGAAAAAAAACAAAACAATGAAAATAACCACAGCAAGATACCAAGTCCAAAAAAGTTTATTCCGATCGGAGTAATAAGGAGAAAGCGAAGGGCGTATACTAAATAATACTACCGGTAGTACTAAAAGCGCAATCCACCTTAAGTCGTAATGTAAACCCAATAAAAATGAAGGAAGACATTGATTAAACGTTAGCGACGTAGGCTTAAAAGCAATGAATGTCGCCAGCCGAAACACTGTAAATACCACCCACAACATCATCATGATGTTGATAACCCACACAATAGTTTTTGGGATTTGCAACTTGCTTAACACATAACAAACTTAGAGAAATTTAGTAGCTGCAGGGTTAAAAATTTAGTGGACTGTCGCACGCACAAAAACATGAAGTTGCACTGTAAAACTTTACATTTTATTACAATTTAACAAGTTATAAAACCGACCCTCATTAAATGCAGGAGTTCTTAGTATTTTTGTGCTCCATGGACAGTTATTGTTATATCCCCTTTCCTGACTGGTTGGTCAAAGCAGACCGGCAATTATTTGAGTACATTAACAGTGGTTTCGCCAATAATTTCTTCGACGATATCATGCCCCTTATGCGAAATCCTTTCTTTTGGGGCCCCCTATATTTATTTATCGTAGCCTTTGCCATTATCAACTTTAAAAAATCGGTATGGTGGTGGCTAGCCTTTTTTCTTGCCGTTGTGGCTTGTGCCGATTTAGTAGGAGCCCGCTTGTTTAAGGAAACATTTGAGCGCCTGCGCCCCTGCAACGATCCTGAAATGCTTGGGAAAGTGCGTATGGTATTAGGTAGATGCAGTGGTGGCTTTAGTTTTGTATCCAATCATGCCATCAATCATTTTGCTGTAGCCACGTTTCTTTATACTACTTTAAGTTCTTACATCAAATACGCATGGGTATTGTTTATTTGGGCTGCGATCATCGGGTTCGCTCAAATTTATGTGGGTGTGCACTACCCCTTTGATGTACTCTGTGGTTCTCTGTTGGGCATACTGATTGGTAGCCTCGGAGGGTATTTATTCAAGAAGAATTTTGGATTTACTATCTTCGATAAGTAATTAACTATAAATTTTAATGGAACTATTCATAATAGCCTTATTGATTTTGCTCAATGGACTATTTTCGATGGCGGAAATTGCCTTAGTGTCAGCGAGAAAAGTGCGACTGGAAGCTCAAGCCAACAAAGGAGATAAAAAGGCCGCAGAAGCACTGAAATTAGCCAATCATCCCGATCATTTTCTCTCCACTATACAAATCGGTATTACACTTATTGGTATATTGACCGGTATTTATTCAGGAGAAAAGATTACCGGAGATATTGTAGTATTTATAGAAAAAATTCCTTTTCTGGCACCCTATAGTAAGGGGGTTGCTACTACACTGGTCGTAATCGTTATTACTTATTTTTCCCTAGTATTTGGGGAACTGATACCCAAACGCATTGGTCTTGCAGCTCCTGAGCAAATTGCCAAATTTGTAGCTGCTCCTATGCGAATAGTGAGCTGGATAACCTATCCTTTTATCTGGCTACTTACACAATCCACCGGTTTTGTTAGCAAGATTTTTAATATCAAACCTGATCAAACCCATGTTACCGAAGAAGAAATTAAGGCGATGATCAATGAGGGAGCGGAACAAGGTACATTGGAAGAAACCGAACAGGAAATTATTGAGCGTGTATTTCATCTTAGCGACAGAAATATTACATCACTGATGACGCATCGCAGTGATATTGTATGGTTTAAGATTACCGATACCGAAGAAACCATTAGAGAGAAAATTTTAAAGGACGCTCATTCGATCTATCCGGTATGTGATGGAGAGCTGGATAACATTAAAGGTGTTGTTTCCCTAAAGGATATATATGTCAATAAAAATAATGTTCAATTCAAAGACATAATGCGACCGGCGCTGTTTGTTCCGGAGAACAACACAGCATTTAAAGTAATGGAAAAGTTCAAAGAGTCGCAACTCCATTCCTGTTTCATTGTAGACGAATACGGAAGTGTCCTAGGCATGATTACCTTAAAGGACATTTTGGAAGCTATTATAGGCGATATGCCTCAACAAGATGATGACGAATATGAAGTTATTAAACGCGAAGATGGCTCCTATCTGGTTGATGGTCAACTTCCGTTTTATGATTTCCTGTCCTACTTTGATAAAGCGGATTGGATGAACGAAGGAGAACAAGAGTTCGACACCATTGCAGGTTTTATTCTGCACAAACTAAAGCGTATTCCAGAAGTATCGGACAAGCTCAGCTGGAATGGATTTGATTTTGAGATTATTGATATGGACGGTCACCGTATCGACAAAGTATTGGTAAATATCAGCGATCAAATACGCAGTGAAATGGAGGAGGATTAATAATTGATGGCTCTTAAGCTTATTGCTCATTTCTAATTAATGATACAACACCGAAATACCACTTCTGTGTCGCATTTCATTTTCAAAGAGATCTTACAACATCGCCCTGCTTATTGGAAGGTCACCCACATAAACCAATATTCATTTAAGAACATTGGGGTATGGGAAATGAATGTTCCTATAAGTCCTAAAACACAATTTCCAAGTACTTGACATACAATCAATCTAATATAACATCCTTTTTCGAGTTGCTTATACCTTTTTCCTTCTCCAGTTAAAAATCATATCCGGGCTAGCTGAAGCTAGCATCTCTTAAAAAAAGAGACTTTCTCCTAGCCTCTTTTAAGTCCACACTGTCTATGTAGAATAACACGTCCCTCTCGTAATAAAAACTTACAACTAGGATATTGATTACAATTTCTGGAACATCATCAATTTATCAGCACTCCGTACATTAGCAGGATATTAAGACTTATTAATGGCTGAGTATAGTGCATATAGTGCATAAAAAAAGCCCCTCCAAAAGGAGGGGCCATTTTATCACAGCAAAAAGTTGTATTAGTTTTTGCGAAGATTAGGATGAGGAGGAGCTACAGTGTTAGGTCCATCTTCACCAGGTGCAGCAGCACGGATGTCAACTGTATCGCAGTCGCCACCTTCTTGACCTGAGCTGAAGATAAATCTGTCACTGCTAATTCCTTCTTTCTCAACTAAGTGAGTAATCACTTTATTTACGTGATCCCAGCTTAATTGTTGTTGACGCTTAGTAGCAGCGCAGTATCCAACTACAACTACTTTACAACCAGGATTTGCTCTCAGTTTAGCAGCAACTGTTGCCAGTGCAGCTGTAGCGTCAGAAGAAAGTTTGTTAGAGTTAGGAGCGAAACGGATGCTTGGTAAAGCACCTAACAGAGTAGCGCACTCAGGAACTGCAGGAGCGCATCCTTCTGGACAAGGACATTTACCTACACCGTCAGCATCAACAGGTTGACAATATGTTGGAGTAATCAACTCTTTATCTCTACAATCAGGAACTCCGTCACCGTCTGTATCAAGGCTTACACCGTGAGTATCAACAGGACAACCGGGAGGAGTTTGCTCTTGGTCAAACTGATCGATTACGCCATCACCATCAGAGTCAGGCAGAACAATTTCAGGTACTCTACGCAGTTCTCCGTAAGCGTAGTTCAGTGGGTTCAGCCAGTACAGAGGCTCAACTCTCTTAGATTTGTTACCCAAGTTGAAGTTAAGACCCAGAGACAGGTAGTTGAACCAGTCTTTATCAGGAGTTAAGTCTGGGGTTTGCTCGCTCCAACGTACACCATCCAGCATGTCTGAACCAGTGTAGATCAAACGATCTTCAATAGCCAGATTTACACGAGGAGACAGACGGAACGCGATACCAGCACCTACTGTTCCTGAAGGAGTTAAGTAACCTGCAAAGGTTTTACTCCATTTTTTAGAAGGATCTACTTCAGCTGGGCTTTCGTAAGAACCATCTAGCAGATCTTTAATTCTTTTAATTTGATCTTTACGGTTGCTATAATCATCACCCAATGAAGGGAAGTTATAAGGAGAGTTTCCGTTTAATGCGTTAACATCAGTATGGAAAGTATTGATACCCACACCAGCTAAAGCATAGATAGTAGCACCTGTTTGATTTTTGTAGAAACGAATGTTACCTAAGTTAAATAAAGCTTGTAAAGACAGGTCTTGTGCTTTGGTTCTATAGTTGTAGTAAACCGGAGAACCTTGGTAACTATTATACCATGGAGATTTTTGCCCAGCAGCTCTATAGCCAGTAGAAGGTCTCCAGTTCAATCCCTTAGCTACACCATACACATACTCTAATCTTAAAGACATTACATGTCCTAAAGATTTACGAATGTGTCCACCGAAACCGAAAGACTGTAAATATCTTGGATCAACGTCAGCTAAAGGAATAGAGAAAGATCCACCCTTAATACCTAACTCCCACATATCCTTAGGTTTACCAGGGTAATCTTGGTTCCCTACCAAAAATTCATTGTGCTGAGCCAGTTGTTTTTTGTTGTAATAATTTTGATCAGTTACAGAAAATGTTCCATATACTGGATGAGGGGCAGTATATGGTTGCGTTGGACTTACCTGGGCAAGCCCGGCAGACGCAATCAGGCAGCTAATGCCCGCAAGTAATGTGTACTTTTTGCTTGTCATAACTAAGGATTAAGATTTAAAATGATTTTTTCTTATTCTTAATAAGAAGCAAATTTAGAGCCATTTATTTAATAAACAAATTTTAACCAAAAAAAAATTAATATTTGAGGTACACAAATGAGAGCACTAAACAAGAAATAAAACAAAATAATAACGCGTAAATATTTATAAATCCCTTACTTTGTTAGAATTAACATTATGAATTTACCCGTTTCACTTATTAAAACTGAACTTGAGAGCTTCGAAGAAAGGTTTAAAAACGCTGTACATAGCTCAACGCCGCTTTTAAACTCCATTTTACGATATCTCGTGAAAAGAAAAGGAAAACAAATACGACCGATGTTTGTTTTCTTATCCGCTCGGCTATTTGGACCCACCACCGAATCTACCTATCGCGCTGCATCGCTGGTAGAAATTCTGCACACGGCCACTCTGGTACACGATGATGTGGTAGATGACTCCCTGGAAAGAAGAGGTTTTTTTTCGGTTTATGCCTTATGGAAAAACAAAGCATCGGTGTTAGTAGGAGACTACCTACTGGCTAAAGGCCTCATTCTCTCGCTGGAAAACAATGACTACGAAATTCTCCATATCCTGACGGACGCTGTGCGAAGAATGAGTGAAGGAGAATTACTCCAACTGGAAAAAGCCCGCACGCTGAATATTAAGGAGGAAATTTATTACGAAATTATTCGCAACAAAACCGCCTCGCTACTGGCTTCTGCTTGTAGTGCTGGAGCATGGTCTTCTTCTCAAAATCAAGAATATGCCGACCTTATGCGCAATTTTGGAGAAAAAACCGGTATTGCATTTCAAATAAAGGACGATTTATTCGATTATGCAAGCGAAGACGTAGGCAAACCTACCGGTAACGACATCAAGGAAAAGAAGATGACGCTACCGCTAATTTATACGCTTAATAACTGCGACCAGTCTACCCGTAGAAAAATCATCAACATTGTAAAAAACAATAATAACGACAAAAAGAAAATTGAATGGGTGCTGGAAACCGTAAAAAGTACCGGAGGAATTGAGTACGCCACTCAGAAGATGTATGACTACAAAAAAGAAGCCTTGGATATACTGCAACAATGTCCTGACAATGAATTCCGGAAAGGTTTGGAAGATTTAGTAAATTACGTCACCGAAAGAAAATATTAAGTTCACCTGTAAATCCCCCATTTATAAGACCTTAATGAAGCGCTGGAATATATTACAGGCCGATGAAAAAGAGGTGTCGGCATTACAGGAAGCACTTAAAATTAATCGCAACTTATGTAAAGTGCTGGTACAACGGGGCATCAAAACTTTCGAGGACGCTAAAAACTTTTTTCGCCCGCAACTGTCACATCTTCACAACCCATGGTTGATGAAAGACATGCAAAAAGCGGTGGATCGCATACAACTAGCCTTTACGCAGCAAGAAAAAATTCTCGTTTTCGGCGATTATGACGTAGATGGTACTACGGCAGTAGCCTGTATGTACCGGTTTTTAAAAAGCTTATATCCCGAAGTAGGTTTTTACATCCCTCACCGCCACAAAGAAGGATACGGTATTAGTAAAAAAGGTATTGACTATGCAAAAGAGCATAATTATACTTTGGTAGTAGCTCTCGATTGTGGCATCAAATCCGTTGAGCTTATCGATTATGCCAACACACTAGGTATTGACTTCATTATCTGCGACCATCACCTTCCCGATGAAAAAATACCCAATGCTGTAGCAGTTTTAAATCCTAAACAAAAAGACTGCAACTACCCCTACAAGGAATTATGCGGATGCGGCGTGGGGTTTAAACTGATCTGCGCCCTTTGCCAGCAACTACAGTTGCCAACAGCAAAAGCTTACGAATATCTTGATCTCGTAGCCACAGCCATTGCAGCAGATATTGTACCCATCACCGGTGAAAACCGTGTCTTGGCTTTTTTCGGATTGCAAAAAGCAAATGAAAATCCTAACGCCGGTATCAAAGCATTAGCAACTCTAAGCCAGGCGAAAATGCCGTTACGCATCAGCGATTTGGTATTTCTTATAGCCCCCAGAGTAAATGCTGCCGGCAGAATGGATGATGCTACCAAAGCGGTACAACTCTTTATAGCGTCTTCTTACGAGGAGGCTTTGGAATATGCAAGATTATTACATACAGATAATAATACAAGAAAAGAAAGTGATCTCAATATTACTACCGAAGCCTTGCAGTTGATTGCGCAGAACGAAGACTGGGTTCACCGCAAGTCTACAGTAGTGTATCAACCACATTGGCACAAAGGTGTTGTGGGCATCGTAGCTTCACGACTAATTGAGCATCATTACCGCCCCACAGTAGTCCTCACTGAAAACGGTAACTATGCTACCGGAAGCGCCCGCAGCGTTCCCGGATTTAATTTGTATGAAGCTATTCACGCCTGCAGGGAATATCTAATCTCTTATGGAGGTCATTATGCTGCAGCCGGCCTTACCCTGGAAAAACACCATATCGATGCATTCAGAGATAAATTTGAAGAAGTGGTAGCTGCCACCATTACGGAAGATCTACTAATTCCTGAAATCCTCATAGATGCCATAGTAGAACTAAAAGAAATCTCCGATAAGTTTTATAACATTTTACAACAAATGGAGCCTTTTGGCCCTGAAAATATGACACCGGTTTTTTTGGCTCGCGGTGTACAAGATTTTGGTCATAGCAGAATTGTAAAAGAAAAGCATTTACGCTTAGTGGTAAGACAAGATAATACAACATTTGTGGGCATTGGTTTCAATATGGCTGATAAATTTCCGATAGTCCAGAGTGGTCAACCCTTTGATATTGTATTTAAGGTGGATGAAAACGAGTGGAACGGACAAAAAAATCTACAACTACGCGTGGAAGATATAAAGCCGTACGAAAATTAGCCAACATCCTATTCGATACGAGTGAGCCTAATATTGGTCACAGGCGCTACTATCAAAGGATATTTCTCTACGGTTACATTGGACTGGTCTAGCCCAAAGCTTTTCTCTTCTGATAAGCTGATATGTTTAATGATAAAGTGCAGTTTCATTATCAATCGCTCCATGAATGGCAATTCATTGTCTGAACTCAGATGTTTTTCCATTACCACAAATTGAAAATCCCCTACCATATTGTTTCCGGCAAGACTATCGTATCGGCTCATGATGTTCACTTCTTTGTTGTGCGCCAGGTCTTCAACCACTTTCTTAAAGAGAAGATTAATCCTTGGCTGTATTCTGAAGCCCAACCGAAAATCGATGCGAATAATATCATTGGGAATGATATGCTCTACCTTGTACTCTGAGGTATAAGGTTCATCTACCGTATCCACATGCACAAACCAATAGATATCGGCACGCTTAGGCTTTTGAGTTAATATGGAGTAAACAACCTTATGTTCTATTTCTTTGGGATTATCTGCACTGGTAAGATATACTAAGTGTGTAGCATATTTGGCAATGCTCTTATCATGGCTTAATTCCTGAATCTTGGAGATATAATTCTCGATACGCACAAACTCAACATACCGGTTTTTGATCTTACGTGCCCTGTACCACACATACATTATCGCAAACATAATTCCGGCAATCATAATAGTAATATATCCCCCCCGGGGAAACTTATCTAGCAACGCAATCAAATAGGCACCCTCTACAACCAAAAAACCGATTAAAAAGAGATAAATCCACCCTTTGGCCACCCTCTTCAATACTAGATAATTACTATAAAGCATGGTGGTGGCTATCATAGTGATCACAATGGCCAACCCATATGCCGCTTCCATTCTTGATGACTTCTGAAAATACAACACCACAAATACACAACCGATATACAAAATAGCATTCACCGCAGGAATAAATAACTGCCCTTTGGCTTCTGACGGATATCTGATGCGAAGTTTGGGCCACAAGTTCAGACGCATAGCCTCACTAATCAGCGTATATGCTCCAGATACCATAGCCTGGCTGGCAATAATGGCGGCAGTGGTAGCAATAATTACAGCAGGAACAATAAACCACTCGGGCATCAGATTATAAAAAGCATGGATGCCAATAAACTGCTTCACATCGTCGGTAATCGTTAATTTATTATAATGCGAAAGCAGAAAAGCTCCTTGCCCGAAATAATTGAGCAACAAACAAATTTTTACATATATCCAAGAGATCCTGATATTCTCACGCCCGCAATGTCCCAAATCGCTATACAATGCTTCGGCACCGGTAGTACAAAGAAATACGGCGCCCAACAACCAGAACCCTTTGGGGTAATGCGCGAGAAAATCAATGGCATAAGAAGGACTTAAAGCCTTAAAAATGCTGATATCATCCGTAATGTGTAAAGCGCCGAAAACAGCCAGCATCGTAAACCATATAAACATTATCGGACCAAAAATCTTACCGATGGATGCTGTACCAAATTGCTGAAGAAAAAAGAATACGGTGAGTATACACAGCACAATCCACATAATAGTGGTCGTGGAAATGTGTTTCAACGCCGGCAATATCTGCAACCCTTCTATTGCTGAGGTGACCGTCATGGGTGGCGTAATGATCCCGTCAGCCATAAGAGCCGCACCTCCAATCATGGCTGGAAACACCAACCATTTTCTGCGCCGCCTCACCAAAGCATAAAGAGCAAACGTACCCCCTTCACCACGGTTATCCGCCTTTAAAATCAACATTACATATTTAATGGTAGTTTGAAGGGTGAGCGTCCAGATAATACAGGATAGGGTTCCGATAATCAACTCTTCCGTAACCTGACGATTCCCTATAATTGCGTTAAAAACGTATAAAGGAGAAGTTCCTATGTCGCCAAAAATAATACCTAGTGCTATGAGTAAGCCCGCTGCTGTCGCCTTATTATTGTGAGGTTTCACTATATACGAGTCATTTATTTAGAAAAACAAACTACAAAGTTTGTTCAAAATCAGATAAAACGAAAAAATCTTCATTTTCTTGTATTCCATCACCTCTTTTTGAAAAGAAAAGTTATAATTTTCAAAGTTGCATTTTACTTGACATTGATACTCATTGTATTTGTAAATTTACATAGTAAAACTATTGAGTTGTAGTCCCAACTCATGGTCCTAATTTTCACAAATCTAACTATCATTAAACGATATACATATGAGAACAAAATTTTTATCCGTATTCATAATGATCCTCTGCAGCCTACAGATGGCTTTAGGCCAGCATGTGGTATATGCAGACATCAATCCGAACGATGTGCTGCAGATGAATTTTGAGATATTAGGTAAGGCTGCCAACAATTATCTTGTATACAAAGAGCGCAATGATAAGCATCGCATCAGCGTGTATGATGCCAATATGCATCTATTGGAAGAAGTCCCCGTAACGATTTTACCTAATCGCAAATCCTTATTAGATGTGGCTTTTTTTGCAGGACCTCGCCAGTACTATCTGTTGTTCCAGCATCAAGAAGGGGATGTGGTATATCTGAAAGCAGCTACCATACATCCTAACGGACGTATACTGGACGAACCAATAATACTGGACACAACCATGATTGCTTATAAAACCGATAATAAAATTTACAGCACTGTTGCCAGTAATGACAACAGCAAACTGATGGTTTTTAAGATTAACAAAAGAGATCGTAAACTTTACAAAGTCTCTACAAAACTCTTTGATGAAAATCTTCAGCCCATCTCCGAAGGCCAGTTCTCCTTACCCATGGAATATAAAGGAGATTATATAAGTGGGCACAGTATTGCCAATGACGGCAGTTATGCATTTGTAAAATATAATCGCCATAATGATGGCAATATAGTAGACGCCTCATTAATAGTAAAGCCAGCCGGTGCAGATACATATAAAGAGTATCCACTAAATATCGGCAACCTTTTCCTCGACGATATTAAACTAATGGTGGATGACATGAACGGGCGTTATTTACTCGCCTCCTTTTTCAGTACGCATAAAAGAGGGGATATTGAAGGTTTATACGTAGCTGCACTAGATCAAAAGGACGGAAGCGTGGCTTTTGAAAAAACCACTCTCTTTAGTGATGATCTGAAGAAAAGAGCAAAAGGTAGGTCCAATACCAAAAATGCATTTAATGACTTTTTCATTAATAATATCATAGTACACAAAGACGGCAGCTTCACTATCGGCTCCGAACGCCTTTATAACACCAATAATTGGGATCGTTGGGGCTTCTGGGGTGCTCCTTACTGGGGACCTGGTCCTTGGGGCTTTTGGGGTCCTACATGGGGGTGGGGGTGGAGTCGCTGGTCGTTCTGGTGGCCCTATTCTTTCTACTCACCCTTCTTCTATCGCAGCTACTGGTGGGGCTATTGGGGCCCAGCATGGGGAGGCAGAAATGTGGAGTTCAATGCAGGAAATGTAGCCTTAGTTTCTTTTGATAAAAATGGAGATAAAACGTGGGATGAAGTTATCGTCAAATCGCAAAGCGAATCCAATACCGACGCAACTATTTCCTATCAGATTGTGCCGTCTGGCGATAATATGCATTTCCTCATTAACAACTCAGGAAAATTATCTGTGTTGGAAAACATTATTATCAGTAACGATGGTTCGCTAACTAAAGACGGAGGAATACAGGCTAAAGAAAAACGTATGAACTTCATGCCCCGATATGCCAAACAAATCGAATCAAACGAAGTTATTATTCCCTATGCACTTAAAAACAACATTGGTTTTGCTAAACTAAGCTTATAAGCATTATTAACGCTCAAGACACAGCTATTGCTTCTGAAAAACAGCAATAGCTGTTTTTTATATCTACTTTTGCACATAATATCTCAACTAGACATGACAGGCATCTTCAGGCAAAAAGCACCGGGCAATATTATACTGCTTATTATTGTAGGAGTACTACTGAAACTTCCTGTTTTCTTTTCAAGTAAAGGTTTTATCATTAAAGACAGCGATAGCGACCTATATCGCTATCTGGTCTCTTTCATCCAACAAAATTCTGGAGATAGCGCTTTTGTATTTGCATCGTTAGCCTTTATTTTAAATATCCTCATTGCGTTCATTCTAGTAAACTTTACCAATACGGACAGATTCGTAAATAAAGCCAACTATCTGATAGGCATGGCTTATATACTTATTACTTCTTTCCTACCCGCTTTCAATCTTTTTTCATCCAACCTACTGGCATCGGTATTGATGTTACTAACATTTCGATTATTATTCAGATCTTATCATGTAGGCTCCGCCAAAAGTCATATGTTTAATGCCGGCCTATTAATTAGTGTGGCCTCGCTTTTGTTTTTGCCTTCTATTATTTTTCTGTTGTGGGGCTTCATCGCTCTATTAGTATTGCGTCCGTTTCGTATTACAGAATGGATAATACTGTTATTGGGCATCATTATGCCTTATTATTTTTATGCAGCATATCTTTTTCTGACAGATAACTTTAATGTTCCCGAGTATTTCTTCCATTTATCCTTTATTTCTACTAAAATCAGCCTCTCGCTCTGGCATGCAGGTGCATTATTTTTATTACTGGCGCCCTTGCTGGCAGGATTTTATTATGTACAGATCAATGCTGATAAAATGCTCGCTCATATCCGTAAAGGCTGGTATCTTTTTCTATGGTATCTGGTAATAGCAGTGCTCATTGCTCTTTTTGAAGTAGATAACTCTTTTGAAAATATAGTACCTATTCTAGTACCTGTTGCTGCATTTCACGGATATGGCTATCTAAATACAGAAGTGAAGCAATTTCCTCTTATTGCTTTCTGGGTTACCGCTGCCTTTATCATTACTGCTCAACTTTATAGCCAAATCTGGTAAAAAAATACCGTCGATAGCTATCCGCGTTTGTTTGTGACGCGAAACGCTGTTACCTTTGTACATATTTCCGAAATGGCAACGTCATTTCCCCTTTTAAGGAGATGCATATTACGTTCCATTCTAAAAACCGACAAAAGTTATACGAATGAAATTTGGAGTAGTTGTTTTTCCGGGTTCCAATTGCGACAGAGATATGCAGGATGCTTTATCTGTTGATCTTCAACAGGAAGTAATCATGCTTTGGCATAAAAGCGAAAATCTGAGCGCCTTTACTAAAGACGATTGTATCGTACTCCCTGGAGGATTTTCTTACGGAGACTATTTGCGTTGTGGTGCCATTGCCCGATTCAGCCCCATTATGCAGAAGGTAATAGAATTTGCCCATGCAGGTGGAAAAGTATTGGGTGTCTGCAATGGATTTCAGATTCTTTGCGAATCCGGACTGCTTCCAGGAGCGTTATTACGCAACGAAAAACAAAAATTCATCTGTAAAAACCTATATCTCAAGCCTGATGGTTTCTACAAAGAAACTATTATGGGCGATGAGGCGGTATATCAAGAGGTATATAAAATACCCATCGCGCATGGCGAAGGACGCTATCATGCCGATGAAAAAGTATTGGATGAGCTAGAAGCCAATGGCCAGATTATTTTCCGTTATTGCAACGAAAAAGGTGAAGTAGTTCCCGAAGCAAACCCCAACGGTTCTGTAAGAAATATTGCAGGCATTTGCAATAAAAACCGTAACGTATTTGGCATGATGCCGCACCCAGAAAGAGCCTGCAGTGCCGCATTGGGTAATGAAGATGGGAAAAAAATTCTTACTTCCTTACTAATGGCCGCGCAACCTGTACTCTAAAAAATGTATCTGTAATACGGATATATTAATTTTTTTGAACAATGAAAAACATTTTACTGGCAATAGTCGCTGTATTCACATTGACAGCCACTTATGCGCAACTTAAACCTGTTAGCTGGAAATTTTCAAGCAAGAAAATTTCTGACAAGGAATATGAAATACACATAACCGCAACCATAAAAAACGGCTGGCATTTGTATTCACAAACACAACCTAAGGGTGCTATAGCTATCCCTACCAAGTTTGTTTTTGTAAACAATCCGCTGGTGGTGTTGAAGGGCAATGTGGCTGAAGTAGGTAAACTGGAAAAATATCAAGATCCAATATTGAAAGTAACCGCTAACCAATACTCCAACAGCGTCACCTTTGTACAAAAAGTCACTCTGAAGGCACCTGCCAAAACCAATGTTTCAGGCAATGTTACCTTCCAGACCTGTGATGACAAGCAGTGCTTACCTCCGGAAAAAGTTTCCTTTAATGTGAGTTTGGGTTAACGCACGGAGCTTTGCTCTGTCTTATTTCCCCCATCTGAAGCTTTTGATATCAAAACCTGCTAGGTCTAATACACGATCTGTAACCGTAGCCGCTAGTTCATCAATAGTTCTAGGTAGGCTATAATAAGAAGGTGTTGCAGGACATATAATACCTCCGGCTAAAGTTACTAGCTCCATATTTTTAATGTGAACGAGGCTGTAGGGTGTTTCCCGTACTACACAAATGAGTTTTCTACGCTCTTTAAGTACCACATCTGCAGCCCGTGTAATAAGATCGTTCGATATTCCATGAGCAATACGACCTAGTGCTCCCATAGAGCAGGGTGCGATAATCATGGTATCATATTGGCCACTTCCCGATGCAAATGGAGCCGTGAAATCATTTTTATGAAAATAGGTTACACCGGCCTGCTCCACAAAATCTTCTCCCATCTCCACTTTCCATACCTCCTTAGCATTATCCGTAACTACTACGGACAGGTCTTGCCATTGTTCTCGTATGCTCAGCAGCTTGCCGATGATTTGAGCAGCATAAATAGATCCGCTGGCTCCGGTTATCGCTAATACAATTTTTCTCTTCATAATACACGATTTAGCTTTCTGCCACACCTCCGGTAACGGTATATTTCATCGCCTCTCCGGCTGTCAAATTTTCGATAGGTCGTATGCGCTCCTTTGGCAGAATATACAATTGTCCCGCAAAGTTATAGGCCTGCGGTACATATACCCCTACCATATCCTGCCCCATATTGAACTTTTCCATATCCTCATCGGTGAGAAAACCGATAATCCATACATCATTATTAAATACATTAACAAGTACAGCTTTGGTAAACTTCTTTTTTTCGCCACCAAATGCCTGAAAAAAATCTTTTATGGCTTTGTATATAAGACTGATCCCGGGCGTACGTTCCAGCCAGTGATCAAAAAAATTGATCACGCTACCCATAATGAAATAGCTGCTCATCCACCCTATGAGAATGATAAAAGCAATAATGAGGATAAAACCAACTCCTGGAGTGGTAAATACGGCCGGCCTTAACAGACCGTCGACCCAGTCGAATACTATATAAAGTATATAGGCCGTAATCGCCACGGGAGCCAAAATAACCAGCCCCTGAATGAAATAACGAAACAGTTTTTTCAACAAAGTGTCTTTTGACGGTTGCTTTCTATAGTTTGCCATATATGCAAGATAGCACATCTTATCATGATACTTAAATGTGACTAAGTAATAGAAAATTGCCATTCACGGGAAAATATCTACCGTTCACCTAAAATATTTCCTCCTTCGCCTTAAAGTAATTTAGTTTCGCAATCGTCATTAATAGAGGTTGTACATTATAGAATTACCGTGGGAAACTTTGGCAACTAGAAAAGTTTCCATAGTTTCGCGCCTCAATATGGTAATGATCATTGACAATAAGGCAAGAATAAGAGAAGCGGCTTGCGATCTCTTTATGCAGCTGGGTATGCGTCGTGTAAGCATGGATGACATTGCGCAAGCCTTGGGAATGAGTAAAAAAACGCTTTATCTATATTATGCTGATAAAGAAAGCCTGGTGGAAGACACCGTTGATATGCTACTGAAAAACAGTAGTGTCGCTTGTGAAAATTGCCGCAAACTGGCCGAAAATGCAATACATGAATGCTTTCTGGTTACAGCAGTCCTCACAGAAAGTATGGTACGAATAAACCCGGTATTGATTTTCGATATCCAGCGATACTATCCGGCAGCACAGAAAAAAATTGAAAAATTTAGAAAAGAGTATCTGTACAAATTCTTTAAAACAGGTATTGAAACAGGAATTAGGCAGGAGTTATTTAAGAAAGATATTAATCCCAGCCTTATTAGTTGGTTTCGGATTGAAACACTCAGCCTGCAGTTTCAACAACAATTTGTACAGGACATAGACATGGATGTTATCTCTCTACAAAAAGAATTATCTCTATTCTTTTTGCACGGACTTGCAACACCCAAAGGAATTAAGTTGATAGAGAAATATAAAAAACCAAAGATTTAAAACCCTTACTGATGAAAAAAGCTAAATGGGCCTTGATAGCGTTTTTGCTATTTGCACTTGCAGAAACGAACCAGGCGCAGACGGTTCACCGGTTCTCACTGGAGGAGGCACTGGCTTACGCCGAAAAAAATAATGTACAGGTAAAAAATGCCTTACTGGATATCGATCTCCAGCAACAAGTGAACAGAGAAGTAACCGGAATGGCATATCCCCAGATCAGCGCAAATGGCAATATCACCTACAATCCCAATGTTGCCGTGCAGCGCTTTCCAAACTTCTTTGCACCCGCCATCATCGGTGTACTGAAAGAATTGGATGTACGCGATGGAAGTGGTCAACCCATTGATGAAGATCCCAATGCCGATTATGGATTTATCGATGCACAGTTTGGCACCAAGTGGACTTCCAATGCAGGCGTATCACTGAGTCAGATCTTATTCGACGGACAGGTATTTACAGGCCTACAAGCGCGCAAAACGTTGATCGATTATAAGCAAAAGGCAGCCGAAGTTACTTTCGAACAAATCAAGCTGAATATAACTAAGATATACTACCAGCTTATACTTAGCAAAACGCAAATTGCATTATTGGATTCCAATCTGGCCTTGCTAGAAAAAAATAAGCATGATACTAAAATCATGTACGACAACGGTTTTGCTGAAAAACTTGATATAGATCGGCTGGATGTACAAATCACTAATCTGAAATCCCAACGCGCTCAAATCGTTAACAGTGTTAACAACGGCTATTTAGGACTGAAAATGCTCATTGGTATGCCCATGCAAGATCAGCTATATCTTACCGATACGCTGACCGATGATAGCATCAGAGACGGAGTATTGGAAGCCATGTCATTCGACTACGCTGAGAGAAAAGATTTTCAGAGTGCATTGCTGGGAGAAAAACTCAATCAATACGACATTCAACGCTATCAGTACAGTAAAATTCCTACTCTTAGCTTATCTGGAAACTATATGAAAATGGCGATGGAAAATACGCTGAAAAGAACCATGAACGGCATGTGGTTTACAGCAAGCTCAATTGCCCTCAATCTACATGTGCCTCTTTTTACTGGTTTTGCTACCAATGCCAAAATCGCACAGGCAAGAATACGTTTAAGGCAAACTCAAAACCAGATCGAAGCTTTAAAGCTAACCATAGATCAAGAACGAGAATCTGCTATCAATACTTTTAAATCTGCCATTGCCGATATGGATTATCAGAAACAAAATATGCTGCTGGCAGAAAAAGTATATCAGCAAACAAAAAAGAAATATGAAGTAGGAACTGGTAGTCAGCTGGAGATTGATAATGCACGTATTCAGTTGCAAACCGCACAGACAAATTATTATAACGCATTATATAACGCAGTTATTGCAAAAGTTGACTTCCTGAAAGCATCCGGCAAACTTTAACCTTATAACAAACTAAAACCCGTTTTATGCAACATATAATAAAACTAACCGTAATTGGAGTAAGCACAGCCCTTCTCGTTTCATGCGGAGGAGGCAAAAAGGAGAAAAACAGCGAGCTCAATGATAAAAAAGTTCAGCTTGAAAAACTGAAACTTGAGCAAAAGAAAATAACGGATCAAATCAACAAACTACATGATGAGATTGCAGCTCTGGACTCTACATTTGAAAAAGCCAAACTGGTAACAATAGAAAAAATAGGTGCAGATGCCTTTGATCATTATATCGATCTTCAAGGCCGTATCGATGCACAGAAAAGCGCATACGTAGCGCCCCGTAATGGGCAAGGAGGTATTGTTCGTGCTATTTATGTCAAAGAGGGTGACAGAGTTCGCAAAGGTCAAACACTCTTGAAGCTGGACGATGCCGTGGCCCGTCAGCAAGTTGCTGCTGCGGAACAACAAGTAGCTACCGTAAAATCACAACTGGAACTAGCCCGCACAACCTATCAGCGTCAAAAAAACCTGTGGGATAACAACATCGGCGCCGAAATGCAGGTAATTCAGGCTAAGGCTACAGTGGATCAGCTCACCGCCCAACTGAAAGCAGCGGAAGCACAAGCAAGTGCCGCCAGAGAGCAATTGAGCTTTACTAACGTTACTGCAGATATCGATGGAATCATTGATCAGCTGAACGTACGTGTGGGCGAACTTTTTACAGGAGTGAGCGCTTCAGGTCCTCAAGTATCTATTGTAAACACATCTGCATTGCGTTTGCTGGTAAATGTTCCTGAGAATTATCTGGGTCGCATTAAAGAAGGAACCCCCATTACTGTAACCTTACCGGAATCTAATAATAAACAAATCAAAACAAAAGCAACCGTTGTAAGCAAGATGATTGATCCTGCAACAAGAAGCTTTTATGTAGAGGCCTCTATTCCTGCTGATCCTGCTATTCGAGCTAATCAGATTGCGAAGGTGCAAATACTAGATTACAGTAAGAACGATGCCGTTACGATTCCCGTAAATACGCTTCAAACCGACCAGAATGGAAAATTTGTACTGGTAGCGGTTTCGGAAAACAACAAACTGGTAGTGCGTAAGAAACGTGTGGTTCCAGGAGAATTATATGGTGACAGATTGGAAATCAAATCAGGACTTGAAGTAGGTGATCAGCTGATAACCGAAGGCTTTCAAAGCCTGTATGAAGGTCAAAAAATCACTACTTCTCCCTTACAATAACACATTAAGACTGCTTGGCAGTCATTCTGAGAAAACTAAAGTCAAAACTTCAAACAACCTCGTATGAGTGTTCTGGAAAATTTCAACGAAAAGTTTAAAGAGTTTAAGCCAACGTCGTGGGCGGTGAAAAACCGCACCACGGTGTATCTGCTTATTCTTTTTGTATCCATATTTGGTGCTACCACTTTTGTAACCTTGCCTAAGGAAAGCTTTCCCGATGTGGTAATACCTACTGTATACATCTCCACTATATACGTGGGTAACTCTCCCAGAGATATGGAGAATCTGGTAACCCAACCTATCGAAAAACAGATAAAGGGTATTACCGGAGTAAAAGTGAGTAAGGTAACCAGTACTTCCGTTCAAGACTTCTCGGCAATTCAGGTAGAATTTGGTACGGATGTAAAAATTGATGTGGCCTTGCAGAAGGTGAAGGATGCGATTGATAAGGCCAAACAGGACCTACCTACCGATCTTACACAGGAACCCACGGCACTTGAAGTAAGCCTTTCTGAAATTCCCATCATGTATGTGAACCTGAGCGGGGACTATGATGGTGTACGCTTGAAAGAATATGCGGACAAACTAAAAGATAAATTGGAAGAACTTCCGCAAATTACCCGTGTTGACATGGTGGGTGCCCCCGAAAGAGAATTTCAGGTAAATGTAGATAATGCCCGCATGCAGGCGGCCGGAGTTACCTTCGATGATATTGCTAATGCCATCCGCTATGAAAATATGGACATTAGTGGTGGTCTGCTCGAAGTGGGCAACATGAAACGCACGCTCCAATTAAAGGGGCAGTTTAAGAATGCCTTTGATATTGAACAAGTCATTCTGCGTAATACCAATGGGCAGCCTATATATTTGAAAGATATTGCCACCATCAAGGATACTATCAAAGAAACAGAAAGCTACGCGCGTCTTAACGGGAAAAACGTTGTAACGCTCAACATTGTAAAACGTAGTGGTGAAAACCTTATCGAAACCAGCGATGCCGTTAAGCAGCTCGCTGAAGAGATGAAAGAGGAAGTCTTCCCCAAAGATTTGAATGTTGTGATCACAGGTGATCAGAGTATTTCCACACGCACCTCGTTTAACGATTTGGTAAACTCTATTGTAATCGGGTTTATTCTGGTTCTGATTATTCTGATGTTCTTTATGGGGCTGACCAATGCGTTCTTCGTAGCGCTGAGCGTACCGCTGAGTATGTTCGTAGCCTTTATGTTCATTCCGTTGGGTGAAGTAATAATTGGAAGCAACATCACGCTAAACTTTATGGTGTTGTTTGCACTACTCTTTGGACTGGGTATTATTGTGGATGACGCTATTGTGGTGATAGAAAATACCCACCGCATATTTGTAGAAGCCAAAGGAGCCATCAATTCTCAAACAGCAGCGATGATGGCCGCCGGAGAAGTGTTTGTTCCGGTACTTGCTGGTACGCTTACTACTTTAGCACCTTTCTTTCCGCTGTTGTTCTGGCCGGGTATTATCGGTAAGTTCATGGTATATCTGCCGCTGATGCTCATATTTACATTGGCTGCATCATTATTGGTAGCCTTTATCATGAACCCAGTATTTGCGGTGGACTTCATGAATCATCCGGAAGATCATACGGTCAAAAAGAAATCTCACGTATTTCGCTCCAAGTCATTTATAGCAATGATAGCCATTGGAGTTTTCTTTGATTTGTTAGGATTTTTGGCAGGACCCAATGGTAGTTTCTTGTTCTTCATCGGTAATATATCGCTCTTCCTAGCCATCCTTACGGTGCTCAACACCTATTTCTTTAACGACTGGGTACATAGATTCCAGAACCGTGTATTACCTTGGATCATGAACCATTATGAGTCGTTATTAAAGTGGGCGGTTAATGGCTGGCGTCCTGTATGGCTGTTGCTAGGAGCTTTTGGATTGCTCGTCTTTTCATTTATAATATTCGGAATATCTTCGGCAGTGGGCAGAACCCAGGTAGTGTTCTTCCCCGAATCCGATCCTAACTATATATATGTGTATCTGAAGTTGCCTACCGGTACGGATGTGGAATATACAGATTCCATTACGCGATATCTGGAAAGCAAAGTGAATGAAGCTTTGGATATCGATTACGCCAACAATAAAACTAATCCTATTGTTGAAAGTGTAATTGCAAACGTAGCCGTAGGTGCCGCAGACCCCAATAGTGGTGATAGAAGTACGCGAAGCGAGTTGGGTCGTATACAAGTATCCTTTGTGGAATACGAAAAACGACATGGCCAGAGCACGGCTCCTTATCTGGATAAGATTCGTGCAGCCATTAAAAATATACCCGGTGCAGAGATTTCTGTAGAGCAAGAACAAAATGGCCCGCCCACTGAACCACCGATTAATATTGAAGTGGCCAGTGAGCAATTTGATGATATGATCAAAACTGCAGTGGACCTTAAAAACTATCTGGATAGTATTCAGATTCCAGGGGTAGAAGAATTGAAGATGAATGTGGATCTAGCCAGCCCGGAAATTAGTCTTACCGTAAATAGAGAAAGGGCTTTAAGAGAAGGTGTTTCTTCTGCGCAGATTGGTATGCATCTACGTACTGCCTTATTCGGTAACGAAGCCAGTAAAATAAAAGATGGTGAAGACGAGTACAAAATCTATATCCGTAGTGATGAGCTGCAAAGAAAAAGTCTCACCGATCTTTTAAATATGAATATTACATTTAGAGATATGGCTACCGGTCAGGTAAAGAGCGTACCCATCAGCTCTTTGGTAAATGTAGATTATACCAATACCCTAGGTAGCGTGCAGCGCAAAAATCAGAAACGGGTGATTACTTTAAGAAGTAATGTGCTTTCAGGATATACTCCCACTGCAGTAAACGCACAAATCGCCAAAGCGATACAAGGATTTAGAATAACTGGAGATGATGTCACCATTAAACAAACCGGTGAAGGGGAACAACAAGCAGAAACAGGAGCTTTCCTCACCAAGGCTTTGTTAATCGCGCTGGGACTGATTTTACTGGTACTGGTATGGCAGTTCAACTCCATGAGTAAGCCAATTATTATTCTTACAGAGATTGTTTTCAGTATTATTGGTGTACTCTTAGGATTTACCCTTACAGGACTCACAGTATCCGTAGTAATGACCGGTGTTGGCATCTTAGGTCTGGCTGGTATTGTTATCAAAAACGGTATCCTTGTAATCGAATTCGCCGATGAACTACGCGCAAGAGGATTGAAAACAAGAGAAGCCGTTATCCAAGCCGGTAAAACCCGTATTATTCCGGTATTGCTTACAGCGATGGCCGCCATACTGGCATTGATACCTTTGGCAGTAGGCTTCAATATTAACTTCTATACATTATTCTCCGAACTTAATCCGAGAATCTTCTTCGGTGGAGATAATGTAACCTTCTGGAAACCGCTATCATGGACTATAATCTTCGGATTACTGTTTGCGTTCTTCATGACCTTGTTCATGGTACCAAGTATGTATTTGATTGCAGAAAGGCTAAAACGCCCCATGCGCAAGCAATACGGAGGAAAGTGGATTTCGTTCTTGGGTATTCCACCTTTTATACTACTATTCATTCCATTGATGATTAGAACCATGTGGATACAAAAAAGAAAAGTAGCCTCTAGAAGGAAAAGATTATCTCAGGATCCCAATGTAAACGAAGCCTTTATCGGCAGCTGGTTATAATTATTTCATCATCGTTTTATTGAAGAGGCCCACGTGGCCTCTTTTTTATTTACTGCTACTTGCTCACTTATTCCGGCATTAAATACATAAATTACTTTGGATTAGCATTAGTTTTTATATTATTGTGCCACCGTTATTCATCTAAAAGGATTAAAATAAGTTTTTCGAATGAATATTGAGTATATGACGGAAGAGCACAAAAGACTGTCCGAAAACGCTAAAAAGCCTGTACCTCTTGAAAAATGGGGACCCTATGTAAGTGATCGTCAATGGGGAACTGTTCGTGAAGATTATAGCCCATATGGTGATAGCTGGGGGTATTTCCCTTTCGACCATGCACACTTTCGCACTTATATATGGGGAGAAGATGGACTGGCGGGTATTTCAGACTATTTTCAAAATTTGTGTTTTGCCGTTGCGTTGTGGAATGGGAAAGATGAAATTCTAAAAGAAAGATTATTTGGATTAGGTAACTACGAAGGTAATCATGGCGAAGACGTAAAAGAGCTGTATTATCATTTGGATAATCTTCCAACGCACTACTACATGCAGTTCTTATACAAATATCCCCAACAAGCCTTTCCTTACGACTTACTGAGGGAGGAAAACAAAAAGCGTAGCAAACATGATCCCGAATACGAAATCTTAGATACAGGAATCTTCAACGATAATCAATATTTTGATGTATATGTCACCTATGCCAAAAATAATAGCACCGATATTGCCATAAGAATTAGTATTACTAATCGCTATAAAGAAACTGCCCCCATCACAGTATTACCTACTTTATGGTTTTATAACAGATGGGCACCCCATGGTAGTTTAAAAACAAAGCCTAATCTTTCCCCTGCAGGAACCAATACCATTTACGCAACCCATCCACGATTAGGGAATTACTACTTCTACTACCAAGATGCACAGGATGCCCTCTTCACCGATAATGAAACAAACATGATGAAGCTGCAGGGATCGCCTAATGAAAGTATTTTTACCAAAGATGCTTTTCATGAAGCCATCATCAATGGCCTGCATATAAACGAGCTGCGTGAACGCAAATCAGGAACCAAGTTTGCTCCTGTTTATAGATATACTGTAGGCGCCGGAGAGACAATTCACATACATTGCAGACTATCGGAGCAATATATTGAAACACCTTTTGATGATCACTTCTACCATCTCTTTGAGATAAGAAAACGTGAAGCTGATGATTTTTACGCAGCAGTTTTGCCTAAAAACATTTCTCAAGAGCTGTTAAATATTCAGCGTCAGGCATTGGCCGGCTTATTATGGAGCAAACAATACTATCATTACGATATAGAAAAATGGTTGTCGAAGTCGGATGGCATTACCCCTATTACTCCTGAGCGACAACATGGTAGAAACAGTGAATGGAAACATCTGAAAAATCAGGACATCATTTCTATGCCCGATAAATGGGAATATCCTTGGTATGCAGCATGGGATCAGAGTTTTCAGTGCATAGCCATGGCAACCATTGATCCTGTATTTGCCAAAAACCAACTGTTGTTACTCATGCGCGAATGGTATATGAAGCCTGATGGGCAATTACCTTCTTATGAGTGGAACTTCAGCGATGTAAATCCTCCAGTACAAGCATGGGCCGCCATGGAGATTTATGAAATAGAAAAAAGAAGAAGAGGTAAAGGCGACATCGATTTTCTTAAAAAAGTATTCCATAAACTGCTTATCAACTTCACTTGGTGGATTAACAGAAAAGATCTTAAAGGGGATAATATTTTTGAAGGTGGATTCTTGGGGTTGGACAACATTGGAGTATTCAATCGGAGCATTCATGATAAGGGCGAAATACAACTAGAGCAAGCTGATGGTACAAGCTGGATGGGGGTATACGCCTTAAGTATGATGGATATGGCTCTCGAAATAGCCATGGTAGATTCCAGCTTTGAAGATGCCGCAACAAAATTCTTCGAACACTTTATTTTAATAGCAGAAGCTTTAAATGAGCATAGGCTTTGGAGCGAAGAAGATCAGTTCTTTTACGATGTACTTTGTATGCGCGATGCACCCCCGCAACCATTACGTATTCAATCGATAGTAGGACTTACATCTTTGTATGCCGTATCTACCATCAAAAAAGAAGTATTCGAAAAGCTTCCTGATTTTGCCAAGCGATTTGCATGGTACAAAAAGTATCGTTTAAAAAATAATCGTTTCTGGCCCAAAGAGGAATTGGGCGATCGAGAAGAGTTGTTGTTTTCCTTGGTACAACCCGACCGGCTGAAAGCATTACTTGAAAAACTATTGGATGAAGATGGATTTCTGTCACCTGGAGGTATTAGGGCATTATCCAAGTACCATGAGCAACATCCGTATTCGGTAACCATACATAATCAAGTACATTCCATTCAATATGATCCCGGCGATTCTACTTCGGATATGTTTGGAGGCAACTCCAACTGGCGGGGCCCGGTGTGGATACCTATCAACTTTATCATCATCCGGTCATTAAGAAGACTCGGAAAATTCTATCACGATTCATTACTAGTAGAATATCCTGTAGGTTCGGGTAATCACATTAATCTCTTCCAGGTATCTACAGAACTCGCCAAACGTGTTATCAGTTTGTTTGAAAAAGATGAGGAAGGAAACAGGCCCATTTATGGACCATATAACTGGTTCTATAAACAGCCCGGCAACGAAGCACTCATCTTATTTTATGAGTACTTTCACGGAGATACCGGGCGGGGCTTGGGAGCCAGTCATCAAACGGGCTGGACAGCTTTAGTAGCAGAGCTGATTAATGAACTGGCTGAAGAAGACGCAGGATAGTTGCGCAACCGTTTGTCTATTTTATGGCTACATCAATTAGTTACAGTATTTTTATTACTGTTTATAACTAATCGGACAAATTACTAAACCAATTATTTCTATATGACAGAAGTTGCAACAACTGCCGGCAAGGAAAAAAGCTACTTAATTCCCACCCTTATCATTGGAGCCCTGTTTTTCGTATTTGGTTTTGTTACCTGGGTAAATGCCACCCTGATCCCTTATCTGCAACAAGCCTGTGAGCTTACGCCAGATCAGGCTGTACTGGTAACATTTGCCACCTATATTGCTTATGCCGTGATGGCCTTCCCATCTTCATGGGTGTTGGGAAAAACTGGATTTAAAAAAGGGATGATTATAGGCTTGCTGATAATGGCCGTAGGTGCTTTAGTATTTATTCCGGCTGCATACAGTCGTACATTCGGTACGTTTCTTACAGGATTATTCATTATAGGTATCGGGCTTGCGTTACTACAAACTGCGGTAAATCCTTATATCACCATACTAGGGCCTATTGAGAGCGCGGCTAAACGTATTAGTGTAATGGGTGTATGTAATAAAGCCGCAGGAGCCATTGCGCCCTTGATTATGGGTGCAGTTCTACTTAACGGTATGGAAAAATATGAAAACGCAAGTAGTCTTCCTATAGATCAAAAAAATCTGTTGCTGGATGAGCTAGCTTCAAAAATCGTAACACCTTATATCATTATTGCAGCATGCTTTGTAGCGTTGGCTATCGCTATCAGGTTTTCTTCGCTGCCCGACATCAAGAACGAAGCAGAAACCAATCCTACCCATGCAGGAGAAGATAGACCCAGCATATTTTCTTACCCTTATTTGTGGTTAGGTTTTGCATCAATATTCCTGTATGTCGGTGCAGAAGTAATAGCCGGCGATATTATTCAATTGTATGGTAAGGAAGGATTGGGCATGCCTGTAGATGTTATTAAGCACTTTACCACTTACACTATGATCGGTATGCTTGTAGGGTATATCCTAGGTATCATGCTCATCCCCAAAGTTATTTCTCAGAATACGGCTCTAAAAATCGCCGCTTTTCTCGGCATACTGTTTTCTTTGGGAGTAATATTCCTGCCGGGAAAATATTCAATATTGTGTTTAGCCCTTTTAGGATTTGCCAATGCTCCTATGTGGCCTGCTATCTGGCCCCTATCCATCGATGGCTTAGGTAAATACTTAAAAACAGGCTCTGCCTTATTGATAGTAGGTATTGCGGGTGGGGCTATCATTCCAAAATTATGGGCCAATATTAGTACTAGTGTAGGAATGCAACAAGCTTTCTGGATACTAATACCCTGTTATGCATTCATTCTTTTCTTCGCTGTAAAAGGAAATAAAATCGGTAAAACCGTGTAAGGAGAAATACTGATCCCTTCTTTTGAAACAAAAAACACAAGGCTCAAAACCTTGTGTTTTTTTATCGTGTGCATTATCAAACAATTATTGTTTTATTGTTTCATCGCTTCTAGTTCCCTTTGAAGCCTGAACATCTCATCTCTTAATCTGGCAGCCTCCATAAAATCCAGATCCTTGGCTGCTTTCTCCATTTGCTTTTTAGTTTGAGCAATAGCCTTCTCCAGTTGAGGAATGGTTTTATATACTTCTTGTTCTTCAGCTGCAACGGTTACCATACCCTCAACCGCTCCGGCAGCTTTAGGAGATTGAGCATCGTACCCCTTTATTTCCAGCACGCTTGTTTGCTTGAATACATCCTCTTTTGACTTTTTAACGGTGCGGGGAGTGATGTTATGAGCAATATTATACGCAATTTGTTTTTCACGTCTGCGGTTAGTTTCATCAATAGTACGCTGCATGCTACCCGTAATAGTATCGGCATAAAAAATCACAAGACCGTCGGCGTTACGCGCAGCTCTACCCGCCGTCTGTGTCAGCGATTTCTCATTACGTAAAAATCCTTCTTTATCTGCGTCCAGAATAGCCACCAGACTTACTTCGGGGAGGTCGAGTCCTTCACGTAGTAGGTTGACGCCCACCAACACATCAATTTCACCCAACCGTAACTGACGCAAAATTTCTACACGCTCCAACGTGTCCACTTCGCTGTGGATATATTTAGACTTGATATTAATACGATGTAGATATTTATCCAACTCTTCCGCCATGCGTTTGGTAAGTGTTGTTACCAATACGCGATCTCCTTTTTTCACACGCTTATCAATCTCATCCAGTAGATCGTCAATCTGATTTACACTCGGACGTACTTCAATAGGAGGATCCAACAAACCGGTAGGTCTCACAATCTGCTCCACGATTACACCACCGGTTTTTTCCAACTCGTATTGATCCGGCGTTGCAGAAACATAAATCACCTGATTCTGCAAGCTCTCAAACTCATGAAAGTTTAAAGGGCGGTTATCAAGCGCTGAAGGAATTCTGAACCCATAATCCACCAGTGTAAGTTTACGGCTTCGGTCTCCGCCATACATACCGCTAATCTGTGGTAAGGTCTGATGGCTTTCATCAATTACCATCAGATAGTCCTTTGGAAAATAATCCAACAAACAGAACGGGCGTGTTCCCGGAGGTCTTCTGTCAAAAAAACGGGAATAGTTTTCTATACCATTACAATATCCCAACTCTTTAATCATCTCCAAATCATATTCCACGCGTTCTTTAATCCGTTGGGCTTCTATATATTTTCCATTATTTTTAAAATATTCTACTTGGGCTTCCATCTCGTCCTGTATTTCATAAATTACCTGTTGAATGATGTCTTTGGAAGCCACATAGATGTTTGCCGGGAAGATAGCCGCATTTTCCATTGTACTAATGCGCTTTCCCGTAGTTACTTCAATAGACTCTATCTCTTCAATCTCATCGCCGAAAAAGGTAACACGATAGCCATGGTCAAGATAAGGTAGATTAATATCCACCGTATCGCCTTTTACTCTGAAGGTACCTCTGTTAAACTCAATCGTAGTGCGTGTATATAGAGAATTTACTAGGGCATGTAGAAATCCTTGACGGGAAATGGTTTGTCCCCGGTGAATGCGAATTATATTGTTTTCATAATCCAGAGGATTCCCTGCGCCGTATATACAACTTACCGAAGCGACCACAATAATATCCCTTCTACCACTCAATAAACTGGTAATGGTTCTTAATCGAAGTTTATCCAGCTCTTCATTGATGGCGAGGTCTTTTTCAATGTATGTATCACTTACAGGTAGGTAAGCCTCAGGCTGATAATAATCATAGTAGGATACAAAATATTCTACAGCATTTTCTGGAAAAAACTGTTTGAACTCACCATACAATTGTGCTACCAATGTCTTGTTATGCGTAATCACTAGTGTGGGACGCTGTGTATTCTGAATCACATTGGCGATGGTAAAAGTTTTCCCACTTCCGGTTACACCCAATAAGGTTTGATACTTCTCCCCCCGCAGCACACCTTCGGTGAGCTGTGCAATGGCTGATGGCTGATCACCTGCCGGCGGATATGGTGCGTGTAGTTTAAACGGCAATGTTGTAAAAATTTAATCTTCAAAATTAAAGGATAAAATATTGAATATGGATGCATCATCCACACCTTCATGTAGTCTGTTGAAGCTAATAAAAGTATATAGCCGGGATAAGTACTATATGTTCTTGAGAATATCGGTTGCTTTATAAAGGAATACCCTCAATGCCGGGATAATCTAGCATATTATCAATATCCAGAATAGGAAGATCTTTCGCCTCTTTATAATACCAGTATACCCATGTGGTTACTTTTTCGCCAGTCTCCAAGGTAGCTTCAGTGAGTGCTCTGGCATAGTTGTTATCATATTCTTCCTCTTCGTCAACAAACATCCCCTCATAATCGTCCAGCTGAGCAAATGCAAAAGACAGTTCTTTGAGATTCCTTATTTTGTAAAGCTCGCCTTTTATGAGACGGCCTGTGTCATGAGGGGTACCTACAGGAAATGTGCCCATATCGTAAATAGTACCCACCACTGTTGCGGTGCCCACAAGATTAAAATATCGGGCAATGTATTCATAAGCCGGGCTTTTAAATCCGCTCAGCAAGGAACCGTATACAAACAGATACTCACTTTGTGTTGACATAAAAACAATTTGATATGCTTAGGCCAGCGGTTTATCATCAATAAGAAATACATATACCTCTTTAGGACCATGAACACCTACCACTAATGTTTTTTCAATATCAGCAGTACGGCTAGGCCCAGTAGCGAATGTTATCAGCGAAGGAATTCGATCATTATATTTCTGCTTTATACCTTCCAATGCATCTCTCACATCGTATACCAACTGGCTCGTTCTCGCAATACAAATATGTACCGGAGCATATACGCTAGTACGCCGTCCGCTTTGTTCGGCAGCACTCATTACAATACTTCCGGTTCTGGCCACCAGAAACTCGCAACCGGTAATGGCTACATCACAATTACTAAGTTCTTGAAAAGAGGCGCCAAAATCAATGCCATTTCCCACTAGCTGCTTAATCTGCTCATCAATACAGTAAATGGATGACCAATTTTTCTGGGCCAGCAATCCTTTTAATTGGACTGCCAGATCCTGCTCATCCAAGCAAAAAATAAATTTTCCTTGCAAATCGGTAAAGCGCTCGGCAAACTCAACTTCAATCTCCTGAGTAAGGGGGGTATAAACCGAAGATTGCCCTTCGCTTTTAGGGAAGGGCAATAAAATAGGTTGTACCAACGCTTCTTTTATCTTCTTTAATACACTATCTTTCTTGTTGGGTATCATAATTTACATGGACTGGTTGGTAACATCGCTGTCATAAGGAGGCACACCGGCAGAAATTTCTCCTGATGCGGCATGTTCGCCTTCTTCATCCAGCAATTTCTTTTCCTCGTAAGGCCGTGGGCCAATCAACGCAGCTACATCGGCTTGGAACAATACTTCTCGTTCCAGTAAGGCTTCTGCTAGCTTTTCTACTTCTGCCTTTTTCTCTATCAACAAATCCTTGGTACGTTTGTAGCATTTGTCTATCAGACTCCGTACTTCTTCATCAATCAGCTTCGAAGTTTCTTCACTGTATGGTTTGGTAAATGCATTTTCCTGATGTGGATCGTAGAAACTTACATTACCTATTTTTTCATTCATACCATAAATGGTTACCATACTGTACGCCATACGTGTAATCTGCTGCAAGTCGTTTTGTGCTCCAGTTGAAATCTTACCGAAGAAGATTTCTTCGCTGGCACGTCCACCCAACGTCATACACATTTGGTCTGTCAGCTGATCGGTATTGTATAGATATTGTTCCTTCGGTGTGTATTGTGCATAACCCAAAGCCGCTGTACCCCGCGGAACGATCGTTACTTTCAGTAGCGGATAAGCATGCTCCAGGAACCATCCGCACACGGCATGGCCGGCTTCGTGATAGGCGATAATTTTCTTTTCCTCTGGAGAAATAATTTTGTTTTTCTTTTCTAGTCCGCCTATTACACGGTCTACTGCATCCTGGAAATCTTCCATATCAACGCCGTTTTTGTTTTTACGAGCGGCGATCAATGCGGCTTCGTTACAAACATTAGCTATATCCGCTCCGGCAAATCCGGGTGTTTGTTCGGCCAATTTGTGAATATCCAGATTCTGAGATGTCTTAATATCCTTCAAATGCACTTTAAAGATAGCTTCGCGTCCTGCCAGATCCGGTTTATCGATAGAAATTTGTCTATCAAATCTTCCCGGACGCAGTAGCGCTGAATCCAGTACATCAGGTCTATTGGTAGCTGCTAGTACAATAATGCCTGAATCGGAGCCGAAACCATCCATTTCGACCAGCATCTGGTTTAAGGTACTTTCCCTTTCATCGTTGCTCATCAGAGCGTTTTTGCCTCTAGCTCGTCCGATGGCATCAATCTCATCAATGAAAATAATACAAGGAGCTTTTTCACGAGCCTGCTTGAACAGGTCGCGCACACGGCTAGCTCCTACCCCCACAAACATTTCCACGAAATCTGAACCACTTAGACTAAAGAAAGGCACCTGTGCTTCACCCGCCATTGCTTTTGCCAGCAGAGTTTTTCCGGTTCCGGGAGGACCTACCAGTAATGCCCCCTTAGGAATCTTACCGCCCAAGCTGGTGTATTTTTTAGGATTGCGCAGAAAGTCTACTATTTCCATCACTTCTACCTTCGCCTCATCCAAACCAGCAACATCTGCAAAAGTGATATTAACTTTTGTGCCTTTGTCGAACAACATGGCTTTGGACTTACCGATGCTGAAAATTCCGCCCGGACCACCTGGGCCACCGGCACCACCACTCATCTTGCGCATCAACAACAGCCATACACCCAATAAAAGCACAAATGGCAGCAGATAGCTGATAAGCTTTCCTAGAAAATCACTATCGGCATCGGTATTGGGTATTTGTTTGGGTATTTCAGGATGATCTTTATAAAAGTCATCCATCTGCTTTACAAATGTGGGCCCATCGATAATTTTAAAATAAAAATGCGGAGCTGCACTGCCACTACTCAACGTCAGCTTATCGATATTGGGATACTTCGAAAGCGCACTTTTTTTAATCCAAACGCGCACTTCGTCTTTATTGGTAATTACCGTATGCTTCTCCACATCGCCCTGAGCCACCATTTCCTGGAAATCGGATAGCGTAATCTCGTGCCGACCGACAGAACCCATAGGGCCTAACAGTTGCAAACCTAGCATTACGGCTAGTATGATGATAAAAGCCCAGTAGCCACCGAACCGGGGCGTTTTTTTAGGATCGCCCGGATTGGCATTTTTATTATTTGGAGAAAACGGATTCATTTTCTTTTCCTGCTTCGCCATTGTTACCTATTTGATATATAAGGTTTAAAACCTTAAAAAGTTTATGCTATTATTAAAAAATTATTTATGTTCTTCCATCACGGCATCGCTCCACATTTCCTCAAGATTATAAAATTTTCTTGTCTCCGGAAGCATCACATGCACTACAATGTTCACATAATCCATAATTACCCAATGCAGATGTTGATGACCTTCCTTGTGAAAGACGTTCTCCAGACAGTTTTCCTTTACTTTTTCTTCAATATTATCCGTAATTGCCCGTATTTGCGGACCACTGGAGGCTTCACAGATAATAAAAAAATCTGCCACCGCTTCTGGTATTTTTCGCAAGTCGAGTGATACCACATTCTCGCCTTTTTTCTCCAGAATTGCGGCCAGAATTGTTTTAAATATCTTAGATTTTTTAGTGAGCCTAACCGATATGAATTTTTTACGTTTTTTTAGGGAAGCTAATGGTTCCAATATGAGATTATATTTTTTTAAAGTAGATGTGGTTTGTTAATACTTAAACTTACTTATTTTGTCCAAAAATAAAGAATATTGGTACAACAATCAGCAGATAATTGCCCTTTTCCCTTTATAATTGAACTTTTATCGGTAGATAGTACCAATAATTATGCCCTGAGCCTTTTAAAGCAGGAAAAACTGACGGAGCGTCAGGTAATCGTACGCCACGGCACAGCGGTTTTTGCTCACGAACAATATGCCGGCAAAGGACAAAGAGGCCGCTCCTGGCAGTCCCAAAAAGGGAAAAACATTCATCTCAGTATCATTTTGGCCCCTCAAAAAATCGGAATACAACGCCAGTTTGCACTAATAGCCATTGTGGCAGTAGCCGTACGGAATTTTTTGGAAACATATGCCAATAGTGACCTTACCATAAAATGGCCTAACGATATTTACTTTAAAGACCGGAAAGTCGGAGGTATTTTAATCGAAAATATCATCAACGGAAGTGAATGGAAATGGGCTGTGGCAGGTGTTGGTGTTAATATCAATCAAACCGAATTCGAAACCGAACTGAGGGGTAAAGCGGTATCACTAAAACAAATTACAGGCAGAAATTACGATTGCCTCGAACTGGCCAAACTATTGGCTGCTCAGATATTACAAGCTTATAATGAGTTTGCAGCGAACCCTTCCGAAGCACTCATCCATTACAATAATCTGCTATATAAAAAGGGAGAAAAAGTGTATTTGGAAAAAGAGAACCAACAGTTTGAAGCAGTTATTAAAGAAGTATTATCTAACGGACAACTGGTAGTGAACACCGATAAAGAACTTCGATTCAATTTTGGAGAAATAAAATGGGTTATGGAGTAAGCTACATCCATAACCCAATATTTTTTTATAAAATACACACTTCCTATTTGCCCAATTTCTTCAACAGTAATTCCGGTTCATTGGTAGTGATATAGTCAATACCCTGAGCCAAAAAGTAATCCATATCCTTCTCGTCATTTACTGTCCATACATTGGTAAGAACTCCTAGTTTTTTAGCTCTAGCAATCCAATCTTTATTTTTCTTAAATACTTTGAAATTATAATCAGCATCCAAATTATCAGCTTTGAGTTTTTCTGGCGGCACATCTCCGTTCAGGTATTGTACCGAGGTGTGCGGTTCCATCGCTTTTACCTTTTTACAAACATCGTAGTCGAAAGAAATATATACCACCTGTTCTTGCCCTTTCAATTCGCGTACCATATTCACCACCTTCTCCGCAAGTTTTAAAGAACGCTCTTTGCTGATTTTTGAAGGTTTGATTTCCGCAACCAGAATGGTCTTATCCTGCTTTAAACCCTCTTTCAAGTACGCCTCAAGTGTAGGAATTTTTTCACCGTTGGGTAATGTTTTCGTCAACAGCTCTTGATAGGTTGAAGTTTCGATGGGAAGACCCATAAACTGCGGATCGTGATTTACCACCACCACTTCATCTTTAGTCATATGTATATCAAACTCGGTCCCGCCACAACCTAGTTCTATTGCAGCCTTAAGAGAGGCGATGGAGTTTTCAGGAGCTCCGGTATTTTTAAACGCACCGCGATGCGCTACCACCTTATTGGCAAACGGTTTGATTGCAAGTTTTTTTGAGGATTTAGAGGAAGAACATGCTGCCACTACCATTGCAACAGCTAAGGAAAAGAATACTAGTTTTTTCATATGAATAACAATTATTGTTTTTAAGCAGATTATCCCTTGTTGAAAACTAGTCGGCAATTTAAGTTTTTCTTACGGCAAAATACTAATTGAAATCAGTACTTCAAAATGAATCGCTGTTGAATAGTAGCATCCTCTTCGGCTTCCCGTGCCTCACATTCTAGACCGCATCGATAATACCCCACACGCACTGTTTGCCATAAATAGGTAATAATAAAGCGTATGAAGCCCAATCGTTCGTACTGCTCTATATGCTTCAGCTCATGCCGCAGCCAACGTTTATTACTTAAAAACTCTTCCTTAGACACACCGTACAAATGAATGCAATGTCCTAATACCATAGCTATAGCCTTGGTACGCAGCTTTAATCCGGCGAGTCGTGCCCAAAAAGAGTTTTCTTTTATCGTAAAAACTTTCATAAACCGCTTTTACTTCCTGTATTACGAAGATAGCAGGAACAGCTCAAATGGTGGCATAGCAAAAAGGCTGCCTTGTAGCAGCCCTTTCTCTTTATATCCATACGGATTAAAAAACTAAGCTTGTTTAACCAATTCTACATTCGCCACCACCTTTACCTCGTCACTCACTACTACCCCACCGTTATCGGTAACTGCATCCCAGGTAAGGCCAAATTCCTTACGATTGATTTTCCCAGTTGCTTCAAAGCCTGCAACGGTCTGTCCGTACATATTGGGACCAACCCCGCCTAATTCCACCTTCAGGGTTATAGACTTTGTAATGCCCTTCAATGTCAGATTACCCGTAAGTTCATATTCATCTCCGTTTTTAGTAACAGCGGTAGATTCAAAGTTGAGCTTAGGATATTGTTCCACATCAAAGAAGTCTGCAGATTTTAAATGCTGATCCCTTTGTTCTACACCAGTGTCGATGCTGTTTACATCTGCACTAAAGGTAACTTTCGCATCGCTGAAATCTTCTTTTTCTGCCTCCACCTTACCTTCAAATGTTTTGAACTTGCCAGACACAGTAGATATTACTAGGTGCTTTACTTTAAATCCGATTTCGGAGTGCATGGGGTCTATTGTCCAAGTTGCCATAATCTTTTATTTTTAAACCACAAAACTAGTGCCCAAATACTCCGAGCCCATTAATGTAGATTAAGTTTCCTCTTTTTTATTTGTTTGATGATGATAGGAAGGAGCTATACTAATGCACTATTCAGAAATAGATTCAATGGCTGTAGCACTTCAAAAGCCTTTATCACCTTTATTACAAGACTCTTATCGGTAAGTTCGGCATCATTTATATTTGAAAGGGCAATAAAGCTTTTATGCTTGAGATATGCTGCAGCAGGATTATCGGCCTCATAGCCTTTAGGAACCCGATTAAGCACTTGCCCTTCCTCCGCATACAATCCCCCGTATACTTCTTTAAATTTTCGAGACTTAATAATCCTTTCAAAGTCTGCAAAATTATAATCAATTTCCTGACGCACCTTCGCCAACACATCCGAAGGAGGCATCCACATACCACCCCCTACAAAACTCTCTCCTGGTTCCAGATGAAAGTAATAACCTGCTGTTACAGACTTCCGACCTTCATTATTGATATAAGCCCCAAAATTAGTTTTATAAGGACTTTTATCTTTTGAGAAACGAATATCACGGTTGATGCGAAACATGCAGTCCTTAGCTCTCAAATGGGCAATGGAAGGTTCTTTCTTGCTAAACTGCTGAATAATGGTATCGATAAAGCTGGCAAAATCTTCCCGAGCAGCTTCATAGGCAGCGCGATGCGCATCAAACCACGTTTTGTTGTTATTCTTCTTTAGGTTTTTTAAAAATTGTAAGGTTGAAGGTTGTAGCATGGACATTCCTTTCTTGCTAATTTAGGCATATTTGCAGCAAGGATGTGGCATTACCCCCCTGCCCTCCAATGATGTGTAACCTTTTTGACAAATTGCAATAAAACATCATCTTTTTATCAGCTAGGCAACCATTATCTGCAAAAGCCCGAATCGTGTTGATTTTCGATTTCGCCTTCAATGAGTTATTTTTGTCTGATGTGTTAACTGGATACTCATGAGTGAAGATTTTATAAAATCCCTGTTTAAGAGAAACGCTAAATGCTTTTCCGGCTTTCCCGATAAAGGTGCGGTAGAGCACTTTATTGATGAGCTATATACACTATTGTTTCTCCCCAATGATATCGATCATAAATGCGAAGCTCAGTTAAAAGAACAGTTTGAATCGTTGCAGGCAAGATTTGCCGACCTGCTGAAGGATGTGATACAAGACCCCGTACGTGTAAAACATGTTACGGAAGCCTATTTCGACGCTTTACCTTCGATTTATGAAATGCTGCTGAAGGATGCTGAAGCACTATTGCAATCGGATCCTGCGGCAAAATCGCTGGAAGAAGTAATGGCGGCCTATCCCGGCTTTTATGCTACTGCCGTACACAGATTGGCTCATGAACTGTACGAACACAAAGTACCCGTTATTCCGCGCCTCTTCAGCGAATACGCACACGGCAAAACCGGTATCGATATTCATCCGGGTGCTACCATCGGTCATTCCTTTAGCATAGACCATGGAACCGGTGTGGTAATCGGAGAAACCACCATTATCGGAAATAACGTTAAAATCTATCAGGGTGTTACACTGGGCGCGCTAAGCGTAAAAAAAGAACTTGCCACCCAGAAGCGACACCCAACCATCGAAGATAATGTAGTGATTTATTCAGGTGCTACGATTTTAGGCGGCAATACTATTATCGGCAAGGACAGCATTATTGGTGGTAACGTATGGCTGACCAGCAGCGTGCCTAGCAACTCAGTTGTATATCATAAAAGTGAAATCAGCGTAAAAGATATGCTTCCTCCCGATGATAACGTGCTGAATTTCGTGATTTAACCTATTCACTTTTTCAAACCATAAAAGAAATTGAAAGCTCTAAATATATTACAGACCATTGGCAATACCCCTCACGTAAAAATCTCTAAACTTTTCGACAGCGCATATGAGGTCTGGATGAAACTGGAGAGAGCAAATCCTGGAGGTAGTATTAAAGACCGCATCGCTTTGTCCATGATTGAAGATGCCGAGCGAAAAGGTTGGTTGAAGAACGATTCTGTAATTATCGAACCTACCAGTGGTAATACGGGTATTGGCCTAGCATTGGTGGCCGCCGTAAAAGGATACAAACTTATACTGGTAATGCCCGAAAGTATGAGCGTGGAGCGTAGAAAGCTCATGAGTGTATACGGTGCCGAGTTTGTATTGACCCCTCGCGAAAGAGGCATGACAGGAGCCATTGAAAAAGCTAGAGAATTGGCAAACACCATTCCTCAGGCTTGGATTCCCCAGCAGTTCAATAATGAAGCGAATACCGAAATACATCGCAAAGCAACCGCGCAGGAAATATTAAATGATTTTCCCGAAGGTTTTGATTATCTCATCACGGGTGTTGGTACCGGAGGCCATATCACAGGAGTAGCTGAAATATTGAAAAAGCAATTCCCCCATCTTAAAGTATTTGCAGTAGAACCGGAGCTGTCGCCCGTCATCAGCGGAGGGGCGCCTGGGGCGCATCCTCTTCAGGGACTCGGGGCAGGATTTATTCCGGCAATTCTTAATACTACAATATTAGACGGAGCGATCACTATAGGAAAAGATGAAGCCTTTGACTATGCCCGCCAACTAGCGAAGCGGGAAGGCATTCTGGCCGGAATTTCTACTGGAGCGGCATTGGCGGCTATAGCTAAAAAACTTCCCGAAATTCCCCCAGGTGCGCGGATTCTCACTTTTAACTACGATACCGGAGAAAGATATTTAAGTACGGATGGATTATTTTAGTATCGAATGGAGAACGGATGAGATAGCCATCCGTTTTTTATAAACGTCCTTTTACGTTTAGTGCATCACGTAATCCGTTACCCAAAAGGTTAAACGCAAGCACCAATAACATGATGGCAAAGCCCGGCGCCAGCGCCAGCATAGGGTTTTGAGTAATGATAAAATTATAGTTTTCCTTTATCATAAGCCCCCAACTAGGCATAGGAGGCTGCACCCCTACTCCTAAAAAGCTAAGGCCGGCTTCAATAACTATTGCCGAAGCAAAATTAGCAGCTGCAATTACCAATACCGGCCCTACAATATTGGGCCAAATATGTTTTGCGATAATACGCATATCCCTAAAACCCAACGCGCGTGCGGCTTCCACATATTCAAGTTCACGAACGGCCAACACCTGACCCCTTACAAGTCGCGCCACATTCACCCACATGGTTAGTCCCACTGCAATAAACACTTGCCAAAAACCTTTACCCAATGCAAGCGTAATCGCAAATACTAGTAACAGCGTAGGAATACTCCAAATGACATTAATGAACCACATGATTACTTCATCCACCCAGCCACGATAAAAACCGGCTAGCGAACCCAATACCAGCCCAATGCTGATTGAAATGAGTACCGTAATCATACCCACACTCAAACTTACACGCGTGCCTACAATAAGTCTGCTTAAAATATCCCTTCCATAACTATCGGTACCCAGCCAATAAGTATGTGTAACCACGGGGCGTACAGCCAGTGCCGCTTTGGCGTAGCTTATTCGTTCACTTACATCTTCATCTATATACCTAAATGCAATAACGCTATCTTTCGTTTCGGAAAAACTATTGATAGGAATATAATCGTATACATCGGGCTTACCATACACCAATCTTTTGAAAAAACTCACCTGTTGGGGCTTTTCTTTTCTAACCAACAGAAAAGGTTTCTCAAATCCGGGCTTTTGTCCGCCTATTTCCAAAATAATTCTGTTAGCATACGGAGATGCATCCGGTGCTATGAAATAGCAGAAAACTGCAACGATTACGGAAATAATGATAACAATCAGCCCCCCGAGAGCTCCTTTGTTTTTTTTAAGCCTTCGCCATGTGGGACTATTGAAAAAACTCCTCATTATGCCAAATGTATTTCAAATTGCCGTTCGCTGTGCATCCATCTTTAAAAAATATCACCTCACCTTTCGTCCTTTCCATTCGTATTTTCCAAAACTTCCTAAAAAACCAGCAATAATTGTATATGCGATATGGAGGGGTTGAAAAATGAAAAAGGATCTCATCAAATTTTCATGACCGAAAAATTTACTTACGGCTGTCACAAAAGGAAACTCCACTGCAGTTTTCAATATCCATAAAACAATCAGCACATACAAATAAAAAGGATTGAAAAAGGAAGCACACAGCAGTATCAGAAAAGACAAGTTAAACAAGTAAACTAATACTAGTACTACAATAATTCTTTTGTCATCATAGTTTTTCGTCTTACTGGCCCATCGTATACGCTGATTAAAGAATGCTTTCCATGTGGGGGCCGTCTCGGTTTCCACTATAGCACGCTCTGATTTCAGATAATGAACCCCATCGGGATACTGCTTCCATACTTTATGCATCAGCAACATATCGTCTCCCGATGCAATATTATCGATACCCCTAAAACCATTCACTTCATAAAACACCTGTCGTTTATACGCGAGATTGGCTCCATTGCACATGTTATGCTTACGTGCTGATACGGATGCGGCCGTAATGCCCTGAAGGGTCAAGAAATCAAGGGTTTGAAAAGTATGTAGTATTTTATTCTGTTCGGAGGCAAAGGGAAAAAAAGTTACAGGCGCAGCAATAAATACAGGATTTTTTTCGACGATGAAGGATGCAAATGTTTGTAGCCACTGGAGTGGCACCTTACAATCGGCATCGGTACATACAATCCATTCATTGTTGGCCCCTGCAATTCCGGTTTCTATGGCTTTCTTTTTATAAGAATTGATGCCATCGTCCTGTAATTGAATAAGTCTAACATGTTCGAAACTGCGAACGATTTCAGCTGTTTTGTCGGTCGAATGGTCATCTACCACAATTACCTCAAAAAACTCTCGGGGGTATGTCTGCCGATTTAGGCTTTCGAGTAATCGCCCTATGTTCTTTTCTTCATTTCTCGCCGGAATAATCACCGAAAAGCGAACACCCTGAGCTGCATTTGCTGGTACAAAATCCTTCACTTTACGCCATACACGATTGTAATAAAATATTACAACAGCATAAAACACAAATAACAACCATATAATGCCTACCCAGTATATCATCTCTACAAAACTAAAGGTATACGGTAATAATTCGGCATCCTAACACATTTCAAAGAAGGCAGATTCTTAAGCAAAATCAATAAATCAAGTTTCGCTTTTTGCTGTAAGGAAATGTTATTAACTTTAATTAGTTGCTAAAACAACTATATGCCAAACAACCAATTTAAGAAAAGTGAGCTATACAGCTTCATAACAGGTGTTGCCAGCACAGCCATTGCCCGACGATTGCAAAAGAAGTTTAATAATGCTGGCGTAAATGTTACTATAGAACAATGGAGCGTACTGTATCACTTATGGAAAGAAGATGGCATAAGTCAGCAAGAGCTTTGTAAGGCTACTTTTCGAGACAAGCCGAGCATGACACGACTGGTAGACAATTTGGAGAAAGCAGGACTAGTGAAGCGCATTACAGCTGCTACGGACAGGCGTAAAAACCTGATTGTACTTACCGAAAAAGCAAAAAACCTGCAGGACATCTGTTACAAGCTTGCCGCTGAAACAGTAGATGAAGCACTAGAAGGAGTCAGTGCCGCCCATATTGAAGTGTGTAAAGTGGTATTGAAACAGGTATACGAAAACCTGAAGTAGCTTCTGATCTATATTTCATGCATATTGTTCATCACAATAAAAAAACTTCATCATGAGTACCACTACAGAAAACACTGCCCCTATAAAAGGAGCTGAATGGCTCATCACAACATCTCAGCCAGCTGCCACCTATACCTGTGAAGACTTTAATGAAGAAGAACTGATGATTCGCGACATGTGTACTCAGTTTCTAGAAACGGAGATATTGACCAGACTGGATGAAATTGATAGTATGAAAGAAGGCCTGATGGCCTCTTTGGTGCAAAAGGCTGGCGAACAGGGACTGCTAGCAGCCTCTTTTCCCGAAGAATACGGCGGGCTAGGAAAAGATTTTGTCACTTCGACCATTATTAACGAGTATCTAGGTGCAGGACATTCTTTCTCCGTTGCCATTGCAGCACATACAGGAATTGGCACATTACCCATTCTTTACTTTGGAAACGAAGAACAAAAGCAAAAATATCTTCCTAAGTTACTTACGGGCGAATGGGCCGGTGCATACGGTTTGACAGAGCCTAATGCGGGCAGTGATGCCCTCAGCTCCAAAACCGTTGCAAAACTGAGTGAGGACGGTAAATATTATATTCTCAACGGACAGAAGTGCTGGATTACCAATGGAGGTTTTGCACAAGTATATACTGTATTTGCAAAGATTGACGGCGATAAATTCACCGGCTTTATTGTAGAACGCGATACGGAGGGTTTTACTCAAGGCTCCGAAGAACAAAAAATGGGCATTAAAGGCTCTTCCACTGTGCAATTATATTTCCAAGATGCGAAAGTGCCTGTGGAAAACGTATTGGGTGAAATTGGCAAAGGCCATAAAATTGCTTTCAATATTCTTAATATCGGCAGACTCAAATTATGTGCAGCGGCTTTAGGTGGCGCCAAAAAAGCGTTTCAAACCAGCGTAGCATATGCCAAAACCCGCGAACAGTTTAAACAGCCCATTGCCAACTTTGGTGCTATCCAACATAAAATCGCCGAAATGGCTATTCGCATCTTTGCGGCCGAATCGGCCCTTTATCGTACCGCTAAATGGATTGACAATCTGGAAAAACAACTTCTTGCCGAAGGTAAACCGTTTAACGAAGCCTTACTAGGCGCTGCGGAAGAATATGCCATAGAATGCGCTATCCTGAAGGTATACGGTAGTGAATTGCTGGACTTCGTAGTTGACGAAGGCGTGCAAATCCATGGCGGTAATGGATTTAGTGCCGAATACAACATCTCTCGCGCTTATCGAGACAGCCGTATTAACCGAATTTATGAAGGCACCAATGAAATCAATCGTCTACTTATTCTGGACATGACGTTGAAGCGTGCCATGAAAGGACGCTTGAATTTAATGGGTCCAGCCATGCAAGTGCAGAGCGAACTCATGAGTATTCCCGATTTCGGCGCAGAGGATGAAGGCCTTTTTGCCGCCGAACAAAAGTTAATCGCCAATTTCAAAAAAGCCATACTGATGGTGGCCGGCGCCGCAGTGCAAAAGCTGATGATGCAAATCGAAAACGAACAGGAAATACTGATGAACATAGCCGATATGGCTATTGAAACCTTCCATGCCGAGAGCGTACTGTTACGCGTAATGAAGATAGTAGAAGCAAAAGGTGAAGCCCATGCATCGGTTTATATCGACATTATGCGTACATTTTTATATGATGCGGCCGATAAACTCAATAAAAAAGGAAAAGACGCCATCAATGCTTTTGCCGAAGGCGACGAACAACGCATGATTTTAATGGGTCTCAAACGCTTCACCAAAGCTGATCCGGTAAATACAAAAGATGCGCGTAGAAGAATTGCCCATGCAATGATTGAAGCAGAAAAATATTTCCTGTAAGCTATTCCTCCGGATAAGCATTACCTCTATGACAGGAGTTGCAACTCACCTTGTTTAAATACGCAGGGTGCATCTTCGGGTCATAATTAAAATAAGTTTTATTGATATCAATGGTCAGGCGTATCATACGGCGCGCCTCTTCCTTCACAGGATGATCATCCGAAGCGAAATTCCAAATCGTATCACCGTTTTGGATTTCATGTACATGGCAAAAGTCACAGGTCACCCCTAGGCCTTTATTATAGGTTTGCATTAGGCTGTCCAATCGCTCATCGCTGATATCGGCGGGTAATACTTTCAGATTCCGTTCTTTAGAACTGTTTACGAACCCCAATGCAATGAAACCGCATATGAGCAGGATGGCCATAGGTAGTTTATGCTTCCTCATACGGCAAAATACTCAAAAAGTCATACAAATGTCAATATAAGAAACAATACTTTTTTTAGTCGTACCTTTGCACGCGATTTAATTAAGATGTCAGAAGTTTTAGCACCTACATTAACAGCCAAGGATTTTGCTACCGACCAGGAAGTACGCTGGTGCCCTGGCTGTGGAGACTATTCCATTTTAGCTCAAGTACAAAGAATTATGCCGAATCTCGGCATACCAAAGGAGAATATTGTATTTATTTCAGGAATCGGTTGTAGCAGCCGTTTTCCTTACTATATGAATACATATGGTATGCACTCGATTCACGGGCGTGCTACGGCCATTGCTACAGGCTTGAAAGCGTCGCGCCCCGAACTGAGCGTGTGGATTGTAAGCGGTGACGGCGACGGATTGAGCATCGGTGGTAACCATACTATTCACCTGCTGCGCCGCAACCTAGATGTAAATCTGTTGATATTCAACAATCAGATATATGGATTGACTAAAGGGCAATACTCCCCCACCTCTGAGGAGCATAAAATTACCAAATCAACGCCGTTTGGAAGTATTGACCATCCCTTTAATCCTGCAGCACTAGCACTGGGAGCAAACGCTACGTTTGTGGCTCGCAGCATGGATCGCGACCCCAAGCACCTCCAAGCGATGCTGATACGTTCTCATCAGCACAAAGGAGCCTCTTTCCTTGAAATCTATCAAAACTGCAACATCTTTAACGACGGAGCATTCGAAATCTTCACCGAAAAATCAACTAAGGCCGATGAAACCTTATTCCTAGAACATGGCCAGCCCTTGATTTTCGGTGCCGAAAGAAACAAAGGTATTCGCTTGGACGGACTTAAACCCGTAGTAGTCACCTTGGGAGAAAATTACAGTGCCGATGATTTGTGGATTCATGATGAGCAAGACCTTTACAAAGCACAAATCCTCACGCGTATTTTTGATGATCCGCACGTGGATGGGCATTTACCCAGACCCTTTGGGGTATTTTATGCTGTAGACAGACCTTGCTATGAAGAAATGATGGCCCTGCAGATTGAAGATGCCATTGCCCGCAAAGCTCCGGACTTAAATGCACTGTTGCGTGGCAAGGAAACCTGGGAAGTGGCATAAAGTTAGCTGTTATAGTTAACAGGACTAAGACCATTTATCCTCTATCCTTTTAACATTGGCAAATTTTGCGATATGTTGTTACGCATTCATCCACAAAATCCCCAGGACCGTCTGATACAACAGGTAGTTGATGTGCTGAAAAGAGGAGGCATCATTGTATATCCTACAGATACTATCTACGGATTGGGCTGTGATATTTATCAGGTGAAAGCCGTTCAAGAAATCTGCCGCATCAAACATATCGACCCTAAAAAAGCACAGCTATCATTTGTGTGTAGTGATCTGAGTCATCTCAGCGATTTTGCCCGTCAAATTTCCAATACCACTTACCGTAAACTCAAGGAATGCTTACCCGGTCCCTATACTTTTATTTTACCGGCTAGCAAACAGGTTCCGAAAATTCTGCAAAGCAAAAAAGACACCATCGGTCTTCGTGTGCCTGACAATAAAATAGCTTTAACTCTTGTAAGAGAATTGGGACATCCTATACTCAGTACTTCTTTGCCCGGAGAGTTTGTGGAAGACTATACCGATCCCGAACTGATTTATGAAAAATATAAGAACATTGTAGATATTGTAATTGATGGTGGAATCGGCGGTAGTGTACCCTCTACCATTGTAAACTGTGTTGATGATAGCTTTGAAGTAATTAGAGAAGGTGCCGGCGAATGGATTTAAGCCCTTGAGCTTTTCAGGACTGCTCAATCATTTGGGTTCCTTGATTTCATATATTTATTCTTTTCTTTGCATGTGTAAAACCATTAACCATGAACAACATAAGGCGTTTTTTGCTGAATCACGTATTATTCGTTTTAACAGCTGTAATTTTCTTTACCTCTTGCTCTAACCCGCGCTACATCAATTCTCCGGCCGTACACAATGCAGCTTTTTTTAAAGAACAGGGAGATTTTAAATTTTCTGTGGCAGGAGCTGGTAACCCCGCAAAAATATTCAGCAAGATTGATGACAATGATACGGGAGAAACATTGGATCATTCATTGGGTTTTGACGGACAGGCTGCCGTAGCCGTAACCAACCACTTCATGATTACAGCAGGCGCTATGTATCGCCGTGAACAAGATAAGTACGATAATGACGACCTAAAAATTAGTTCACGCAGTAAAGTAAACTATCACAGGCGCATGTTTGACATTGGGGCTGGCTTTTTCACACCCATAGGGCAAAGTGAAAAAGTTTTCTTTAACGGTGTGTTGGGTGTGGGATTCGGAAGTATGTCTTCGGATGATAATGGGCTACCTTACGATGCAGCCAGATATCGCTCTTACAAAGCAGATTTAATTAAATACTATCTTACTCCTTCCTTCAACTTCTTCTTCAACGATTATCTACGCATGGCGATAGCTCCCAAATTTTCTTTATTAAAGTTGAACAATATTAAAACCAATTATACCACCGAAGAAGAAATTTCATTAGGTTATGAGCATGCCCGCAATCATACTTTCGGACTGTTCGAACCATCGGTATTATTACAAACGGGTTTTAGAAACAATGAGTGGTTAAAACTGGATTTTGGTTTCAACTTTGCATCGGACCCATTTACTTCACGAACTAAGAAAGGCAGATATGTCGATTATCCCGATATCGAAACCTACAATGTGGAATCTCGCAACTTCATATTCTCCATTGGCCTTTCATTTTATCCTATGAGAAAGTAAAAAATTACTTCAATAACAATTGTTGAAAGGTGGCCGAGTCGCCATTAAAAACATTAAAATCCACAAAAGCATTAATACCGTTTACATTCCCACGGTCATTATGTTGCCAGAAAGTCCACGTACGATTGATACGTGGACTTTTCCGTTCATAATAATGTGCCACCCACAAAGGATATTCATCAAACTCAGGCCCCATATATTTTTTATAAAACTCGGCGCTTGTATAAATAATAGGTTTTACTTTATAATGTGCTTCTACCATTTGCAACCACTGTCTGATCTTTGCGCGATATACATTCACAGGTAAAACGCCTGCTTGTTCGGCATCCAGCACAGGTGGCAAATCGCCTTTCTCGAGTTTTACACGTGAGATAAAATGTTTGGCCTGCTTAATTGGGTCTTGCCCCGGCAGAAAAAAATGATACGCTCCTCGTGTAATCTTCTGCTTTTTAGCTTGTCTCCAATTGTATTTAAAATACCTATCGGTGAGTCCTTCACCTTCTGTAGCCTTCATAAAAGCAAATTCAATCCTTACACCTTCAACATTCATTGCTTTTACCATATTCCAGCGAATCTCCTTCTGATAGCGGGAAACATCAATTCCATGTATGGAATAAAGAACCGGTAAGTCAATGCCAAAGGCTTCATAGTGCGCAAACTTCACCCTGCGAGCATGATCCCAGCGTAGAACCCATATAACTAATAGGCCTATAAAAAGCGTCACGGCTATCAACTTCAGACCATTATAATTTGCATCTCGCCTTCTACGAGCCATATACTATGAATACAGATTTTTACTACACTACAAATATAGTACATGCATGCAGGGCATAGGAATGGATAGTAGAAGGAACGACTCGAGGGATAAAATGAATAAGAGTAGCGACCTTAATAATTGTAACTTCTTCTAAATCCACTTTTGCGACTTTCTATTTCATATAATTCCTGCTCTACGGCTGCGGGCTTGGTGACTTTAACAAGGCCGGGTAACCCAACATAGTCTCTTGCCGAACTATAGATATAATCGGCAGGGTATTGAACAATTCTTTCCTTTACGGGTAATATATGTATATACTCCAGATGCTCCGCCATGATATTGGGATGACGAAGATTAATTTGGGCTATCGTTCTTACCTCACCCCAGCATGATAATACCGATGTATTACCCAAGGGAGAAGTAAGGTTTTGAAAATGCCTTAGTATCCATTGATTGCGTGGAGTATCTTCTTCTTTTACGGCTTCAACTATTTTTTCGCGGGTAAATTCTACAAAACGTTCTTTTATTTCCTTGATAGAATTATTGGTTTGTGCCTCACAAATCACATATAATTTATTGGTCATAAGGCACCATCCATACACTACCAGCCCCTTGCTGTCGATAAAATGATTTAAACTATGTACAATGAGCTGCTTGTACATCACTTTAGTGAAAATATCGACGGTATCGATAGTTTCCAAAGTAAAGCAATAGCACCCATTATTGCGGATTGGCATCATTAGTTGTGCTTTTAAATAATACAGATGCAAATCCTATTCCATTTTTAGGTGCTTTATGCTTTACACATGAAGAGTAAATGGGAACAAATTGTATAGTAATTATTTACCCTGAAAAAAAGCTTTTCTTTTTTCCAAAAATGCGGAGGTACCTTCTTTGGCATCGGTTGTAGTAAGCAGTTTGCCAAACTCCCGGGCTTCATAACTGTAGCCTTGCTTATTTCCTTCGTAAGCATGCTGAACAGCCGTAATACAACGAGCCACAGCCAGTGGCGCTTTAGCGTTTACAACGGCTAGTATTGATTTTGCTTTAAGCAATAACTCCTCACGCGACACTACATGATTTACTAATCCATAGTTAAATGCCGTAATAGCATCTATCATATTTCCCGTTACAAGCAGTTCCAGCGCGCGTCCCTTGCCTATCAGCTGCGTAAGTCTTTGTGTACCTCCAAATCCCGGTATCAGCCCCAGATTTACTTCGGGCTGCCCAAACTTAGCATTATCACTTGCAACTCGAAAGTGACAAGCCATAGCTAGCTCGCAACCGCCTCCTAATGCAAAACCATTCACGGCAGCTACTATTATTTTAGAACTGTTTTCTATTTTCTCAAACAACGACTGCCCTCTTCTTGCATACGCTTCTCCGCTTGCTGCATCTAAAGATGCAAACTCCGAAATATCGGCACCGGCTACAAAAGCCTTTTCTCCACTACCCGTAATGATCGCCGAGCGAATATCTGAGGATTGCATTACTTCGTCAATTGCCAGGTCTAGCTCCTTCAATACCTCGGCATTTAAAGCATTGAGCTTTTCGGGGCGATGGATGGTTATCGTGCAGATGTCGTTTTCCACATCAATCAGTAAGGTGTTATATTTCATTGGAATCAGTATTTACACAAATCTAAATAAATATCCACGGAGCGTATAACTTTGCTTAGTGACATTTCTTTCGGTAATAACCTATCTGGGAATATTTGTATTTGCCCTTGCCGGAGCGTTTAAAGCGCGCGGAGCTCGTCTTGATGTATTCGGCGGACTGGTAGTAGCTTTTGTTTCGGCTTATGGAGGTGGAACCTTGAGAGATTTATTACTGGGAGTAAGACCCCTTACTTGGCTCAACGATAATCTGGCTTTTACACTGGTATTTGCAGGCACAACCGTTACTTTTCTGGTAAAAGATCGATTGAATAATTTCCGCCGTACTATATTTTTTACAGACGCTATTGGGCTGGGATTATTCACCGCGGCAGGAATCGAAGTAGCAATTCAGAACGGGGCTAATGAGCTTTATAGCCTAATTATGGGCGTAATAACAGCCACCTTTGGCGGACTGATTGCTGATATCTTTTGCGGCTACCCTCCCGTGCTTTTGCGCAGGGGTGAATTGTATGCCACCGCCTGCGCTATAGGAGGTATTATTTTTATACTTCTCAACAAATACCTCAGCACCACCACCAATCTCGATCTTGTTATTTGTGTAGTGCTGGTTGTAGCTATAAGGATTTATTCCAAAAGAAGACGGCTTATGCTTCCTGAGATATAGGCTTACCGAACGGCAATCATGCTGATTTCTACATTCACGAATTTCGGCAGCGCAGCCACTTGAACCGTTTCTCGTGCTGGGAAATTATCAGAGAAATATTGGCCATAAACTTCATTTATGGTCGAAAATTGCTTCATATCAGTAATAAATATGGTCGATTTCACCACATTTTCAAATCCCAATCCCGCTGCATTCAATATCGCTTTCAGGTTTTTCATACACTGATGGGTTTCTTCTTCTAAAGAGCCATTTTTAAGTTCACCGGTTTCGGCATCCAAGCATATTTGTCCGGAAATATAGAGTGTATCACCAGCGAAAACAGCCTGATTATAGGGACCGATAGGTGCCGGAGCTGCAGAGGTGTTTATAATAGATTTTTCCATAGCTATTTAAAAAATTTTTAAGATTTCTCTTGCACGAAGATAAACTTCTACCCAATAGTTTGCGTTATAGAAAAAAATTTATATATAGAGTTCAATCAATCGATTTTATTCATTTCTTTTGTATAATGATAATATTAAATATCGATACATCTGTAGATCAGGGATCATTTTGTATTTGCAGGGGCAAAGATGTAATCGCTTTCGATAAAAATGAAGAGCGTAATTCGCTAGCCGGATGGCTCCACGACGCTATACACAATGCCTTAAAAAAAAGCGATTTACAAGCTCAACAGCTTAGTGCTATTGCAGTAAGTAACGGTCCCGGTTCCTATACCGGTTTGCGTGTAGGCTTGGCTACGGCAAAAGGATTGTGTTATGCTTTAAATGTTCCTTTAATCTGCATTAATACATTGGAAATCATGGCCTATGCTGTGGCTGGAGCAGCAAAAGAACTGATTTGTCCTATGATTGATGCCCGCCGCATGGAGGTGTTTACAGCATTATTTAAAAAAAATATGGATATTTACAGGGAGCCTTTTGCAACAATTTTAACTGCGGAGAGTTTCGCAGACACCCTCAGTGCACATCATATTCTTTTTACAGGCAATGGAGCCCGGAAATTGGAACCTATTATCGAAAATAATCACGCTAGCTTTATATATAAGAATATCGATGCATATGACATGATTCCGCTGTCCACTCGATTGTATAATGAAAAAAAGTTCGCGGATGTTGCGTATGAGCAGCCTTACTACGTCAAGGATGCATATATAGCAGGCAATTAAAAATGTATTCACGTAAATATTAACATATCGAAATATAGTTTTATTTTTATCCCCTAACCCCTAAACATATAGGTTATAATGAGCAACTATCAAATCGCTTTTACGCAAAAAAATGAGTCTGAAGAGCAACTGACAGTAGACACACTAGCTGTGAAAAAAGCTGCGCTAATTCTTCGTGCCTTCAACCACAAGCTCAGGCAGCAGATATTGAAACTGATTGATAGTCAGGAAAAAATAACTGTTACAGAGATTTATGTCAAATTACGCATTGAGCAATCGGTTGCATCTCAGCATCTAGCTATTTTGCGCAAAGCCGACTTTGTAAAAACAGAGCGAAACGGCAAGTTTATTTACTACACCGTAAATACGGAACGTATGAAGCAGCTGAACAAATTTGTAAACGAGTTATTAGCTTAATTAAATTATACTTTTTAAAAATGCAAGCCCTTACAGCGAATGTTTTTGCGGAATATATTGCACAAGGCTGCACTATAGTAGATCTTAGGGATGTAAAGGATTTCAAACAGGGCTTTATAAAAGATAGTATTCTTGTTGCATCAGGAATCAAGTTCAAGGACTACTACGAATTCTTTAAAGGAAAGGAGCCTTTACTAGTTGTATGCTATCCCGAAGAAAAAGATAGTAGCCTAAAGCTAATTCAGGATGCCGGGTTTAAAAATATTGCTGGTTTTCTGGAGCACGGTTTTGCATCTTGGCTGGATGCTCAAAACCCCATAGATGTTATCATAGATGTAGAAGCAGATGAACTCATGATGGATCTTCCTTACGATGATAACTTAGTTATTATGGACATCAGGTCGCCTTTAACCTTTGCCAGTGGCCATCTAAAAGAGTCTGTCAACCTGCCGCTGGCCGATATGACCGATGTGGTGCGTCTCTCTGCTATTGATGATCACGATAATATTTATATAGTAGGCAATAATGACGAAGAAGTATTTCTGGCTGCATCATTGCTTAAGCGTCATGAATTTCACAATTTGCGGGTAGTAATAGGAGGATGGCAAGCACTGGAGCAACAGCCAAATGTCGTCATCGAAAAAGAACCTGGCATGCTTAACTAATCACTCACATTATTTTCGGCTTGCCCAACAATATTTTAGTAATTTTGTGCCCCACTAATCAGGGGCATTTTTTCATTCTTTCCAAATTAAAAAGATGAATCTATTCGACGTTTACCCGCTCAACAATGTCACTATCGTTAAAGCTAAAGATTCTTATGTATGGGATAGTGATGGCAATCAGTATTTAGACCTTTACGGTGGACACGCTGTAATCAGTATCGGACACACACATCCGCACTGGGTACGACGAATAGAAGATCAGCTGGAAAAAGTAGCTTTTTACTCCAATTCCGTTCAGAATCCTTTGCAGGTAGAATTGGCTAAAAAATTGGGAGAAGTATCCGGCAAGGAAGACTATCAATTGTTCCTGTGCAACTCAGGTGCCGAAGCCAACGAGAATGCACTGAAGATGGCTTCGTTCCATACGGGACGTAAGAAAGTAGTTGCGTTTTCCAAAGCCTTTCATGGGCGCACGTCTTTAGCTGTATCGGTCACCGATAATAAAAACTACGTGGCACCTGTGAACGAAACAGACAATGTAACTTTTCTGCCGTTTAATGATGAAGCAGCTTTGGAAGCACATTTTACGAAGCATGGCAATGAAATTGCTGCTGTAATCATCGAAGGCATTCAGGGAGTTGGAGGTATTAATGTTGCTACAGAATCCTTCCTGCAACTTATCCGCCGTTTGTGCGATCAATATGGTGCGGTATTTATTGCAGATGCCGTACAGTGTGGTTACGGTCGATCCGGTAAGTTTTTCAGCCATGATTATGCCGGCGTAAATGCCGATATCTATTCTATGGCAAAAGGCATGGGCAACGGATTCCCCATCGGTGCTATTATTCTTGCCCCGCACATTAAGCCCAAGCATTTTCAACTGGGCACTACTTTCGGAGGTAATCACCTGGCCTGCGCAGCGGCATTGGCCGTTCTGGAAGTAATGCAGCAAGAAAAGCTCATGGAAAATGCGGCCGAAGTGGGCACCTATTTACAAAATGAATTAAAGGCAATTCCCGAACTAAAAAATGTTCGCGGCAGAGGATTAATGATAGGCTTTGATGTACCGGAAGAATTGGCACCACTGAGAAAAAACCTGTTGACCAATCAAAGAATATTTACCGGCGAAGCCAAGCCTAATGTCATTCGTTTATTACCTTCTTTGGCATTGAAACAAAAGGATGCCCAGCAGTTCATTGACGCACTTAAAAAAGAAATCGCCGCGCTCAAAGAAGCAGCAACAGCGCAAGCATAGATTTCTATTGATATATAGCAAAGCAGATTTCATCATTGGCAATATATCTGCAAAGAATACAATATGGTTCGCTGCACCAGCGAACCATATTTATATAATTGAATGGTAATTTTACACCAAATCGAGCTTTATACATCACCTATTGAAATTGTATTTAGAAAATGTCATTACTAAAAAGCAATACTTTCATCAGCGCACACGACGTTACGGATATTAATGCCCTTGCAGATAAGGCATTACACTACAAAGCCAATCCTTTTATCGACAAACAACTGGGAGAAAATAAACGTATTGGCTGCTTATTTCTAAACCCGAGCATGCGCACCCGATTAAGTACGCAAATTGCAGCGCAGAATCTGGGGATGGAAGCTATTGTATTCAACGTAGGGAGTGAGGGTTGGCAGTTGGAATTCGAAGAAGATGCTATCATGAACGGAAAAACCGTAGAACACATCAAAGATGCTGCACCCATCTTCGGAAAGTACTTCGACATTCTGGCTATTCGTACCTTCCCTTCACTGGTGAATAAAGAAGACGATTACAGTGAGCTTTATATTAATCAGTTTATAAAATACTCCGGCTTGCCCGTAGTGAGCTTGGAAAGTGCAACGCTTCACCCCCTGCAGAGCTTGACCGATGTGGTGACCATAAAAGAAACTTATACTCCCTTTAATGAAGGTAAGCGTCCTAAAGTAGTGCTAACCTGGGCTCCACACGTAAAACCCTTACCCCAGTGTGTAGCCAATAGCTTTGCACAATGGATGAACGCTTGGAACGAGGTAGACTTTGTAGTTACACATCCCAAAGACTACGAACTTGACAAGCAATTTACCGGAAACGCTCCCATCATTTACGACCAAAACGAAGCACTGAAAGACGCTGATTATGTGTATGTAAAAAATTGGAGCACTTATAACGATTACGGTAAGATTTATAATAGTGATCCGGAATGGATGTTAACACCCGAAAAACTACAACTGACCAATAATGCTAAAGTAATGCACTGTCTACCCGTGCGTCGTAATGTAGAACTCAGCGGTGCGGTATTGGATGGTCCCAATAGTATTGTAACGCAGGAAGCCGGCAATCGTGTATGGGCTGCACAAGCTGTACTGTCAGAGTTGTTACAACTTCAATAAAGATTTAGCCCACAATTAAACTTGTAAAGCCTCATGAAATCATTCATGATAAAAGTATAATGATGAGTTCGGGAATGAATGTAAATACACAGCAAGAAACACTTTTTGTCATAAAAATCGGCGGCAATGTGATTGATAACGAAACCGCGCTTGCTGCCTTCTTGAAAGATTTTGCTGCCGTTAACGCTCCTAAAATATTGGTACACGGCGGAGGAAAAATTGCCACTAAAATAGGAGAACAATTAGGTATTGAATCGAAATACATTAATGGACGCCGTATTACCGATGATAACACTATAGATGTGGTAACGATGGTATACGGTGGTTTGGTGAATAAAAAAATAGTAGCCCAACTGCAAGCACTGCGCACCAACGCCATTGGTTTAACCGGCGCCGATGCCAACATTATTCCCGCTACAAAACGCCCTGTAAAAATCATCAACGATTCACCGGTAGATTTTGGTTGGGTAGGAGATATTGATGTACAGCAGCTACAAGCCGATAATCTCAAACATTTGCTGGAAAAGGGCTTTACTCCTGTTTTTGCGCCGCTCACGCATGACGAACAAGGACATATTTTAAATACCAATGCCGACACTATTGCTTCTGCGATAGCAGTGAGCCTATCTCAATTTTACAAAGTACGACTCATTTATTGCTTTGAAAAGAAAGGCGTGCTGGAAGACGTTAACGACGACAATTCGGTCATTCGAAACATCAATAAAGAAAAATATCAGCAACTGCTCAATGAAAACAAGTTATTTGAGGGTATCTTGCCCAAAATTGATAACGCTTTTGCTGCCATAGATGCCGGAGTGAGCGAAGTACTAATTGGAGACGCTAAGGATTTAATTAAAAATACAACCACCTCCACCGAAGGAACTTTAATTACTCAATAATGAGTTTTGAGAAAGAATTATATCAACAAGCCGTAGACTTATTACAGCAGCTGATTCAAACTCCTTCTTTTAGTAAGGAAGAAGATCAGACCGCCACTATCATTAAATCGCATCTTGAGCAGTGGGGTGTTACTACCTCACGCTACGGCAACAACATTGTAGCGCGGAATAAACACTTCGATTCTGCTAAGCCAACCATGTTGTTGAACTCTCATCACGATACAGTAAAACCCAACTCTCATTATACTTTAGATCCTTTTACTCCTATTGAGAAAGATGGTAAATTATTCGGATTAGGAAGTAATGATGCAGGAGGGTGTTTAGTTTCGCTCATTGCAGCATTTAAATATTTCTACGATAAAGAAGATTTAACTTATAACATTATTCTGGCCGCAAGCGCGGAAGAAGAAATTTCGGGATATAACGGTGTTGAAAGCTTAATCAAGGATTTACCGGCCATAGACTTCGCAATAGTAGGAGAACCTACCGGCATGCAGATGGCCGTAGCAGAACGTGGTCTAATGGTATTGGATTGCACCAGCCGCGGCAAGGCTGGACATGCAGCCCGTAACGAAGGCGAAAATGCCATTTACAAAGCTTTGAAAGACATTGAATGGTTTCAGAACTACCAGTTCAGTAAGGTTTCTTCGTTGTTGGGGCCCAATAAAATGTCGGTAACCGTCATCGAAACCGAGAATAAAGCGCATAATGTAGTGCCCGCTATTTGCAAGTATGTGGTAGATGTACGGGTTAATGAGCTCTATACTTTCGAAGAAGTACTCGCGGAGATACGTCAAAATGTACAAAGTGAGGTGCAGCCTCGTTCTACGCGTTTACGCTCAACATCCATCTCATTGGATCATCCGGTAGTAAAAGCCGGATTGGCGATGGGGAAAACTTATTACGGATCGCCCACTACATCGGACAAAGCACTGATGCCTTTCCCTGCTCTTAAAATAGGTCCGGGAGACAGTGCCAGAAGTCATACCGCAGATGAATTTATTTATTTAGCAGAAATAGAACAGGGCATAAAGGAATACATTGAACTGATTCGATTGACACTAAACCAATAAATAGCTTAGCAGCATTGTTGGCAACTTTATACCTTTACAAAATAAAAAGAACGTTTTCCATAAACAACCTCAGACAATAAGCATTTAGCTTTACGTCGGTATACAAGTTCAAGTTATGAAACTCTGGCAGAAAGATATACAAGCACTTAAGGAAGTAGAAGTCTTCACCGTAGGGAAGGATCGTGAAATGGATATGTATTTAGCGCCCTTCGATGTAATAGGATCGTTGGCGCATATACAAATGTTGGAGTCGGTAGGACTTCTACCCAAAGATGACCTAAAAAAACTTCAATCAGCCTTAAAAGAAATTTACAGAGATATTCAAGCCGGCAACTTTAAGCTGGATGCTCAGGTTGAAGATATCCATTCGCAAGTAGAATTATTGCTCACCCAAAAACTGGGTGATGCCGGCAAGAAAATACATAGTGCACGCAGCCGTAATGACCAGGTACTGGTAGATATCAAGCTGTTTTTACGTAGCGAAATTGAATTGTTGGTAAAATCCATTTTTTCATTATTCGAATTGCTACAGGCTCAAAGTGAAAAATACAAAAACCACTTATATCCGGGTTATACCCACCTGCAATTGGCCATGCCTTCTTCATTTGGTTTGTGGTTTGGTGCTTATGCCGAAAGTTTGGTAGATGATGTTACAACATTGAAAGCGGCTTTTGATGTAGTCAATCGCAACCCCTTAGGCTCTGCAGCGGGGTACGGATCTTCCTTCCCTATCAATCGCCGTATGACTACCGAGCTGCTAGGCTTCGCATCACTCAATTATAATGTAGTATATGCCCAAATGGGACGCGGCAAGGCAGAAAGAATTGTAGCACAAGCATTAGCCAACGTAGCGGATACCTTGGCACGCTTGAGTATGGATATGACGCTATACCTGAACCAAAATTTTAGTTTTGTAAGCTTTCCCGCCGAACTTACCACAGGTAGTAGCATCATGCCACATAAAAAAAATCCCGATGTCTTTGAACTCATCAGGTCTTATTGCAATCGCATCAAGGCCTTGCCTAATGAAATCAGCATGATGACCACCAATCTACCCTCGGGTTATCATCGCGATTTACAATTACTAAAAGAGCATTTATTCCCGGCATTTAAAACGCTGAAAGACTGTATCGATATGGCAGGCTTAATGCTGAGCCATATTGAGATCAAAGAAGACCTGTTGAAGGATGAAAAATACAAATATCTGTTTACTGTAGATCTAGTGAATCAGCTGGTAATGCAGGGAGTGCCTTTTAGAGATGCATATGTTCAAGTGGGGCGTTCCGTGGAAGACGGTACTTATCAAGCTCCGGAACAATTAGAAGTTAAAAATCCGCACGAAGGATCTATATATAATCTTTGTAATGCGGAAATCAGAGAATTAATGGAACAAGCCATTGCGGTCTTTGAATTTGAAAAAATTCACCAAGCTATTAATAAACTGCTCCAGGATTAAGTTCCCGGAGCAGTTTTTTAATCCGCTATATTAGCCCTGCTGCCGCTTCATCCAGCATCCAGATGGCATTTCCTTTTTTCAGATTTACGTCTTGCACGGGGTATTTTGCCTTAGCATTTTTGGCAAATATATACTTCAGTACAGGAGCTTTAGCCGCACCTGCTACTAAAAACATAACTTCCTTACTGTTATTGATAAAACGATAAGTAGAACTGATGCGGAAGGTTTGTTTGCTTTCTACCCACACTTCTTTTATAAATCTCTTCTTTTCGCTCAGTACATCCGTTCCTGGAAATAATGAAGAAGTATGTCCATCATCTCCCATGCCGAGTAGTGTAAGGTCTATCTGCATTTGTTTGCCTAAAACCTGTTGAATAGTTTTTTCATACTGGAGGGCACAATCTTTTGCTTCGCCTTTGGTAGGAACGGCAAATACATTTTTCTTAGGGATTTTTACATGATCCAGTAAAGCCTCCTTCACCATTTTATAATTGCTCTCCTCATGTGTGTGAGGTACAAAACGTTCATCACCCCAGAAAAGAAAAACTTTTTTCCAGTCTATGTTTCGTGAGAATGCTGGGGTAGCCAGCAATTGATACAATCGCTTAGGCGTACTGCCTCCCGAAAGCGATACGGAAAAACTTCCTTTTTCTGCAATATGCTTTGCACACCTTTCGACAAAATAATGCGCAGCGGCTACACTCAGTGCTTCTGCGTTTTCCCAAACTAACTTTAAATGTTTCATCTCTTATTTTTATTTCTACTTTTTGGTTGTTCTAGTATTTCTTCCGGCAAAGAAAGCCATTTTACCTTTCCGTCGGAAAAAAGATTCTCCGCTTCTACAGGTCCACTGCTACCAGCTTTGTATTTTTTCATATCACTGCTATCTTTTACCCAATTATCCAGAATGGGCATGACAATAGCCCATGCCGTTTCTACCTGATCTGCACGAATAAACTGCGTAGCGTCGCCATGTAAGGCATCCAGCAATAAAGTTTCGTAAGCCTCCGGTGCTTCATCTGTAAAAGACCTTTTATAGCTGAAGTCCATTTCGAGCGGCATCAGCTTCATTTCTAATCCCGGCACCTTCCCTTCAAAAAGCAGACTGATGCGCTGTCGAGGTTGAATACTGATTATAAGACGGTTGGGCACAACATCATCCTTAAAAATCTTGTACGGAGTATCCTTAAACTGCACTACAATTTCAGAAGCTTGTTTATCCATACACTTTCCTGTACGCAGATAAAAAGGCACTCCTTTCCACCTTGTATTATCAATATACAATTTTAAAGATACGTAAGTTTCGGTAGTAGATTTACGAGAAACATTATTCTCTTCCTTATAACCTACTTGAGGCTTTCCGTTTACAACCCCTTTGGTATATTGCGCCCTCACCACATGTTGGGCCACACTGGCGGAGTTAAAAGGTCTCACTTTCTTTAGCACTTTCACTTTCTGATGACGAATGCTTTCAGCATCATAATTACCCGGACAATCCATGGCTACCAAGGAAAGCAGCTGCAACATATGGTTCTGCACCATATCACGCAATGCCCCGCTTTTATCATAGTAACTACCTCTCGTTCCTACACTTACCGTTTCTGTAACACTAATCTGAATTTGTTCTATGTACTTATTATTCCATAAGGGTTCGAATATATGATTCGCAAATCTGAAGGCTACAATATTTTGAACCACTTCTTTACCCAAATAATGGTCTATACGATAAATCTGATCTTCATAAAACAATTTATTCAACAGCTCATTCAATGCGCGTGCTGAAGCGAGGTCTGTTCCGAAAGGCTTTTCTATTACTAGGCGATCTTTTTGTCTGTTATCAGCAATATTGAACTGCGATATAAATGAGGATATGGTTTCGATAAAATTAGGCGCTACAGAATAATAGAAAAGCCTTGTAGCCCTCGTTTTCCATTCTGCATCGTTGGCTTCAAGCTTTTCTTTAAGACGTGTGTAAGTATCTTCAAGGGTAAAATCGCCTTGAAAAAAGTATAAGTGATCAGTAAAGCGTTTCCATTCTTCCTTTTTGGCCTTGCCTGACCGAGAAAATAAATTCACGCCCTCGAGCATATGCTTTTCATATGCACCTTCGGGCAATCCCTGGTAATGTACGGCATATATAGCAAACTGTTTAGGCATATAATCATGAATAAAAAGGTTATAAAAAGCCGGGATCAGTTTGCGCCAGGCTAAATCTCCAAAGCCTCCGAAAATAACAATGTTAGCAGGTGTGTTTTTCAAATTCATGTAATAATAATTTAGGTATGAGCGAGAACATCATGTATGCTTTATTTTACACATTCCAATCCGTATGAAAGCTACCCGGTTGATCTATTCTTTCGTAGGTGTGCGCACCGAAGTAATCTCTCTGTGCCTGTATTAAATTAGCCGGAAGACGTTCTTGAACATAGGCATCAAAATAGTACAAAGCCGATGCAAGTGCTGCCGCTGGTAGCCCTACATCCATACTAGATTTAAGAAAGTTTACCAATCCTTTTCGAGTTTCGGTAAGTAAGGGCACAAACAGATCCGAACCAATTACGGTTTTAAGATTCGCATCTTTTTCATAAGCTTCATACAATTGGTTCAACAAAGCGGATCGGATAATGCAACCCGCTCGCCACACTTTTATTACTGTGGGTATATCAATAGCATACTGATGTGCTTGGGAGGCTGCTGCTAGTAATGATAATCCCTGTGCATAAGCCATTATGCAACCAAAATGAAGTGCATTTTTACAATCATTCTTTAATACTTCTAGATCCACATCAGGCGTGTAAGTATGTTGATACAAAGGAGCGAGTTGCACCCTATCTTCCTTTAAAGCCGAGAGGTATCTTTGCGTGACGGAAACATCAATAGTAGGTGTCGGCACGCTCAACTCCAGTGCACTTTGTGAAGTCCATAGGCCGGTACCTTTCTGCTGGGCTCTGTCGAGAATCATATCTACTAGGTCGTTGCCGGTCTCGGGGTCTTTTGTTTTAAATATCCGGGCTGTTATCTCTACTAGAAAGGATTGTAACTCGCCTTCGTTCCAAGCACTAAACAGATCATGTAATGCTTCATTTGACAATCCCATTTTTTTGAGCAGACCGTACACTTCGCTGATCATTTGCATTATAGCATACTCAATTCCGTTATGCACCATTTTTATGTAATGACCTGCAGCTCCATTTCCCATATAAGCCACACAAGGCTCACCGTTGTAGCGAGCAGCAATAGCCTCTAGAATTTCTTTCACCTGTTCATAACTTTGTTTATTTCCGCCGGGCATCATACTGGGACCGAAACGAGCACCGCTTTCACCGCCGGAAACACCCATGCCTATAAAATGCACTCCGGAGTCTTTTAAAATGTCAAAGCGCCTTTGTGTATCGACATAATGCGAATTACCTCCGTCGATTAGAATATCTCCTTTCTCCAGATTGGGTAATAATTCTTCGATTATCAAATCGACTACTTTTCCTGCGGGTACCAGAAGCATGACAATTCTTGGTGTTTGCAATTGGTTCAGCAAATCCTCCGATGAAGTAGCTACTGTTACCGGACGAGAGCCTGCTTCAGCTATCAATCTTTGCGCTTGCTCTTCATTGCGATCATAGCCACATGCGGCAAAGCCGTGATCTGCAATATTCAAGACCAGATTGCGGCCCATAGTGCCTAATCCGATCATGCCAAATTGTGCTTTCATAAATTGTGTTTTTTATGGGGAGATTGCATTAATGAAATCTTAAAATATTCTCTATTATTTCGCAATTTTGTTTATCGGTTATACCGTTACGATGTTTTTCGTTAATTTCACATTAAGAACGGATATATCTTAGGACTAATTTAAGAAAAGTTAAAGGAACAGTAACAAAGAAAGACTATTACAGAATGTTTATAAAAAAAGTATTACCGGCTATTCTTACGATTTTTTTGTGTGCCTGTGGTAGTTCAGTGCCGAAAAAAACAAATGTCCTTACCCAAAAAACTCCACAACAGCAGCCGGTAGAGAAAACTAGTCCTGCCCCTCAGCAAAATCAAACAGTTTTTAAAAGACCTGAACAGATAACCCGTAATAATCGTCCAACAGAAGAACCCAATACGAATAGCAGGCTTGAAAGGCCACAACCTACATATACACCTCCACCAATAACAGCAACTAATTCATCCCAGCTACCATATAGATCCCGTGAGTATTATAAGTTCATAACAGATAGCATACAATATTATGCCAAACCTACTTACGAAAAGAATATTGATGAAATCATTAAGCAAATAAGCCTCAACCCTTCACAAAAGAAGAATCCGGCTGTAAATGCACCTTGGTATGCATCGGTGAATTTTAATATCAGAAAACCCAATTTTGTAATTCTGCATCATACCGCACAAAATTCTGCAGAGCAAACTTTATTTACGTTTTCTATATCGCGCACCCAAACCAGTGCACATTATGTGGTAGGACGCGACGGCACAGTATATCAAATGTTGAATGATTATGTTCGGGCTTGGCACGCCGGCAACAGTCGCTGGGGAGGCGTAACGGACATGAATTCGTGTAGTCTGGGTATAGAGATTGACAACAATGGAAACGAACCTTACCCTGATGCTCAAATTACAGCCTTGATAAAATTATTAGGCCATCTTAAAGAACAATATGGAATTCCACAGGCCAATTTTATCGGGCATGGAGATATAGCGCCTGGAAGAAAGCAGGATCCCAGTAAGTATTTCCCATGGAAGAGATTGGCTGATGCCGGATTTGGTTACTGGTACGATCCTTACAATTTACAAACACCTCCGGCAGATTTCAACCCCATTATGGCTCTGCGTGTCATCGGATATGATATTAGTAATCCCGCCGCAGCAATTGGGGCCTTTAAAGCTCACTACATCCAAAACGATACTTCAAAATCACTAACGGATTACGACAAGAAAGTGCTTTATAGTATTTATAAAAAATATATCAGCAGATAAATTCGGGTTTATAGTTTGAGCAAAAGGGAGTAGGTTATAAGTCCATACCTACTCCCTTTGCTTTTTCCTTTCGTAAAATTTCTTTCATCATTCCTACGATAATCTTGTTCTCTTCCGCTACATTATCATACTCCCCTCTATCCTTACGCATATCATATAACTGTTCCACACTATTATTACCCAACTCCGTATTGGTGAGCGGATTATAAACGCGTCCTTTATTAGGCTCTATATATTTCCAGTCATGTGTTAGTACCGTTAATGATCCACCAAAACCGATAACATATTCTCTTCCCTTGCGGTCACGTCCGAGCCAAGCATCCAGCTGATCCTCACTATCCAGTTCTTTCACAGAAGATATATCCACTCCTGTCAATCGAGCCATAGATGCCAGCATATCTATTTGCGATACTAATGCTTCGGACTTTTGGGGAATAAGCTTATTGCCCCAGTTCACGATAAAGGGTACCCTTGTGCCTGCTTCAAAATTGCTATACTTGCCTCCGCGATATGGTCCCCAAGGTTTATGATTTTTGAGCCGCTGCACTGCCTCGTCTTGATAGCCATCATCCACAACGGGGCCGTTATCGCTTGTAAGAATGATAATGGTATTTTCTCTGATATCGCATCTTTCCAGCGCCTTGATAACTTCCCCTACTGAGTAATCAAACTGAACAATGGCATCTCCTCTTGGTCCCATATCGGTTTTCCCTACAAATCGAGGATGCGGATAGCGTGGTACATGGATATCATTTGTTCCAAAGTACAAAAAGAAAGGTTTTGACTTGTTTTGCTCAATAAACTGCACGGCATGGGTGGTGATACTGTCTGCAATGGATTCATCCTCCCAAAGCGCCGACTTACCTCCTTTCATATATCCGATTCTGGAAATGCCGTTTACAATGCTCATATCGTGTCCGTGACTTGGCTTCAATTTGGTCAAGAGTTCAGGATTATCCTTTCCTGTAGGTTCGCCGGGAAAGTTCTTCACATAACTCACCTGAATAGGATCTTTAGGATCAAGATTTACTACTCGTTGATTTTCCACATACACGCATGGTACACGGTCGCCGGTAGCCGCCATGATATAAGAGTAGTCAAACCCAATTTCTTTAGGTCCTGGCGTAATAAGACCATTCCAATCTTGTTTACCGGTTTCCTCTCCCAATCCCAGATGCCATTTTCCTACCGCAGCCGTAACATATCCGGCCTGCTTGAACATTTTTGCCAATGTGTACCGATGCGGTTTGATAATCATTCCGGCATCACCGGCTGCAATACCTGTTCCTTTTCGGCGCCATGCATATTCGCCTGTAAAGAGACTATAGCGCGATGGCGTACAGGTAGAGGCCACCGAATGCGCATTCATAAATTGAATACCCTCTTTGGCAAGCCTGTCGGTATTAGGTGTTTTAACGGCAGTTGCTCCATAGCAGGAAAAGTCGCCGATACCAATATCATCGGCATAAATCAATACAATATTTGGCTTTGTAGTGTTTTGTGCGGATAAAACAATCGTTGCTAAGCCTAATAGAAAAGTGAATATGATTCTCATTTTGGAATTATTTCAATGGTAAGAAGTTGCTTTACAGAGTTTATTATTTCTTTCTCACAAATTATTCCTTTACCACTGTTATCATTTGTTGGCGGGAAGAAATCCCAGTTCTATAAGGAATCGTGTAGTTACCATAAGCGTCTCCTCATAGTATTTATTTCCCTTTTCTCTGTAATTAAAAAAACCATGGGGTTGATCCGCATATAAGAATAAATCACACCTATTCCCTATTGCACGCATTTTTTTCTGATAGTCTTCTGCTGTTTTTACAGGGATATGTTTATCCTTAGTTCCTAAAAAAACAATGGTAGGGGCGGCTCCCTTCTTGATATTATGGTAAGGAGAAATGCGCACATAGTCGTCTCCAAATATCTTGTAACCATAATTATCCGGACCATTATTAAATACGGGGTTAAATAGTACCAATGCATTAGGACGCGCGCTAATGCTTATATCGTCAGTAGCTTCATCAATTTCTATAAGATCAGTAGCTGCCGCTACATGTCCTCCGGCAGATCCACCGGCGGCAACTATGCGGTCAGGATCTATACCCAATTCTGCCGCATGCTTTCTTAAATAACGAATAGCCGACCTACCGTCTTTAACGCATTCAAAAGGGGTTGTATGATGACGGCTTCTCACCCTATAATCGGCAGTTATAGCTATCATGCCTCGGGAGGCTAAATAAAGTGCTTGATGCTTAAACTGATCTATCGTGCCGCCTACCCAACCTCCTCCAAAAAAGAAAATAATAGCCGACCGTTTTTGTTCGGGCTTAAAATCATCAGGATAATATAATTTCATTATCAGTTGTGTTGTATCAACAGTCTTATACACAACTTCCTTTACGTTATTCTGAGCATTTGTTATCAGAAATTGTAATACACAAAGAGTCAAAAACAGATACTTCCGCATTATTAGTATTTTACTTTTTGTTGCTTTTTGAAAGGGAAGAAAATGTTATTGTCTGACTTTTCAAACCATCTGAGGTTGCAGTAAGCTCTATATTACCCGGCTCAAGAGTAGTCTGAATCATAACCAAACATTTCCCCTTAAATGCTTTCCGCTCTTCAGCTTTCATTGAGGAAAAGTCGATGATATCGCCATTTTCAACGCCTATTATTTTTCCGGGACCTTTCAACTTAAACTTTACCAGGTTATTTGCTTCAGGAACCATTATTCCTTGGGCATCGGTAATTTGCACTTCCACATGAATAACACTACGTTTGTCGGCAACAACTTGTTGTTTATCCGGAATAAGTCGGATAGCTGCAGGAGCACCTGCAGTAGTCACACTGGTTTTAGCTACTATTTTCCCATCCTTACGTGCAACAGCCTCCAAAGTGCCGGGTTCATATGGCACCATCCATACCAATTGTCTTGACGTGTCCATTGTTTGCTCTCCCAGAGAACGTTTATTCAATAATAGCTCCACTTCGGGTGCATTAGAATACGCCACTACAGGTATTGTTACGCCTTCCATTCCGGGATGTGTCCAATGAGGCAATAAATGCACCATAGGAGTAGACGACCATAAACTTTGATACAAGTAATAATGATCCTTTGGAAAACCACATAAATCCAATATTCCAAAATTGGCAGTACGTGCCGGTTGAATAGCAGCTTCACCCAAATAATCAAAACCTGACCATCTAAAGGTACCTATAAAAAAAGGAAAGGCCTCGGTACGATTATGTTGATCTCTCACTCCAATACGTACAATTGCATTATCATACGAAGATTGATAAAAAATCGACTGCTTCTTAAATACCTCCTTCTCAGATAAATCCGGTATTGGAAAAACTTTCGACTTAAAATCTTCCCATTTTACACCTTCTTCCCAAGGGGCAGGGAAATCCCGTGTGCGATAGGATGTACGAGCATAGTAAACACCACGGGTTTGTAAGGTATGTGTTATTTCGGTTCCTAATAAGGGTTTATCGGGATGTTGTTGGTGAAAAGTTTCTAGTACACCGGGCATTTCTCCTTCGCCATTAAAGCCGACAACGTCTACATACCGGCCCTCACCGCTTCGGGCCTGTGTTACAGGACGCGTAGTATCTAAACTTTTCACTACTTCAACCAGGTGCTTTTGCAGTTCTACATTGAATCTAGGCACTTCGTTGCCGATGCTCCACATAATGATTGAAGGATGATTACGATCGCGCTTGATAAAATCAGTAAGATCTTTTTTCCACCATTCTTTAAAATATAATCCATAATCATACGGAGCTTTAGGTTTATCCCACCCGTCAAACGCTTCATCGAGTACCATTATGCCCAACGTATCACACATTGCGTAAAGCTCAGGTGCTGCGGGATTGTGAGTTGTTCTGATAGCATTGCAACCCATTGCTTTTAATAACTTCAAACGTCGATACAATACATCTTCCGGAACTGCTGCGCCTACAGGACCTGCATCATGGTGATTACAGACACCATTCAGCTTTATTCTTCTTCCATTTAATACGAACCCATCTTTAGCATTCACTTCAATAGTACGTACACCAAAGTAGGATATATATGATTCTTCTTTATTATCGGAATAAATAATTCGGTGTACTACTTTATATATTTCAGGTGTTTCGGGCGACCAGTAGCGCGGATTAGGTAAAACCATTTTCTGGCGCCAATTGGTTAATCCCGTATCTACAGTTACGCGTTCAGATTGGGTCAGCACTTTTTTATTATCAGATGAGAAGATATCCGTCTGCAATCTAATTACGCGTGCTACATTAGACTTGTTCTGTATTTCTGTTTGAATATGAACATCCGCTTTTTGAGGCGAAACATTAGAAGTAGTAATATAAGTGCCCCACTGCGGAATATAAATCGCTCCTGTGACGCGCAACCATACATGACGATAAATCCCGGAACCGGTATACCATCTACCGCTAGGTAGTCTGCTATTATCTGCTTTTACAGCAATAACATTCTTCCCTGTTTTTAAATATGGCGTAATATCATACTCGAAGCTAATATATCCATAAGGACGTTTACCAAGATAATGACCATTTATCCATACCTCGCTGTTCATGTAAACGCCATCGAATTGAATCATTACATGGGAGTCCTTCTGCTTTTTCCATTCAAAGGTTTTGCGATACCAACCTATACCACCGGGTAGATACCCCCCACGCCATCCTGAAGGATTATCTAGGTCGAACGGCTGCTCGATGCTCCAATCATGCGGTAAATCAAGCTGACGCCATGAAGCATCATCATAAGACATTTCTGAAGCCCCAGCTATATCTCCGAGATGAAAACGCCAATCAAAATCAAAGTTCAAGGTATGGGAACCTCCAGCGCGTTGTGCGTGGCATTTATTTATCGGAGTTATCACCAATAAAAATGCACAGACTGCTAAAAGTTTCCAATATATATTGCAAGTCAATTGTCGCATAGCTAAGATTCTATTTTCTCATTTGCATCATACAAACGATCATAAGGTAATACACCGCAATTAATCAATATTGATCGAATATAAAATTTCAGTTTGGGTGGTTGCGATTTTAAAGTCAGTAACTGTTGTAGTTCTTTTACCAACGGTGTGGCTTTAACGCCAACATTTTGCAGACAAGCTGCTGCTGGACCAAAACCGTCCTTCAATTGTTGAAGCAAATAATCAAGGCCACGCTGGGTATCTCCGGCATAAACCATAGCTTCGGCAAGCATACATTTCACTTCAGGAATCACAGAGGTATCCTGCAATACATTTGTAGCAGCTTTAGGAACATTTTTTATTAATCCTATCTTAGCCAATCCACAAATACCACTTGCTCCCCAATACTGCACTACCGGATCTTTATCACTCAGAAATTGTAGCAATGTTGCTAGCTGCTTGGGGTCTTTTAATGATGCAATTTCTGCTGCGCTGATCTCTTTTGATACATCAATCTTAGCTTTTCTAACAACATCATACAAAGCACCCTCTTTTTGCAGCACACGTCTATATTCTCGAGGAATAAATCCTAGATCCTTTTGCTCTCGCAACATTGACTGTAATGCCTTTTTCAAAGTATTCAGCGCATCCTTATATGCAGGTAATGAAGCTAGGTTTGTTGTTTCTAAAGAGTCCTTCTGAATATCGTATAATTCAAAAGTTTCTACAGGTTCCCAAAATTTAAGATGCAAAGGGTTTTTTATTGTTCCTGCCATAAAAGCTTTATCCCATGCCTGTTGGGCCGGCATCTGCCATTGATAATCTTGCCGTGTACCATTGGGATATGCGCTCTGATAGTTCCAGATGAGTTTATAACGTCCGTCGGTTATAGCGCGCGATGGCGCATAAGTATCGCCTTGATTAGCACGAAACGTAAAAATATATTGACGCAGGTTTTGAGCATCATTGGCAGCTTTGCCTAAGAAAGGAGCCCCCACCATAAAATCAGGAATGGAGACGTTACAAAGACTTAATACAGTAGGCGCTAAATCGACAAATGAAACGAGACGATCACTTACCGACGGTATGGTTGTTCCGGCCAGATGTTTCCAACGCGGAGGAAAATAAACGATGAACGGCACCAATGTTCCAGTCTCATAGACGTAAGCCTTACCGCGCGGCACGGTTCCTCCATGATCGGCATAAAAGAAAATAATAGTATTATCAGCTTCACCGCTTTGTTCAAGTTCTTTAAGCTGCTGTCCAACCCAAGCATCCATGCGTTTTACGGCATCCATGTTCCAAGAAATATCATCACGCACCTCAGGCAAATCAGGTATATAAGGAGGTACAATAACCTTATCCATAGGAACACTTCTAGAAGAACGGCCTTCTGTGGTGCGGGTAGCCACTCTGCTCATGTGGGTAATTCCGGTATTAAATACTGCAAAGAAAGGTTTACTCTTATCTGGTCTATCTTTGTAGGTTGCATTCTTTCCTGATGCATCCCATACATTCTTAGGAGTTTTTAGATTATTATAATCTTGTTTTGCATTATTGGATGTATAATATCCCGCATCGCGCAAATACTTCGGAAAGTAAAGAAAGTCAGGAACCGGCCTCTTCTCCCTATGTATATCAGTCCCTAAGCTTACAGCATACATTCCTGATATAATAGTAGAACGAGATGGCGAGCATTGCGCTCCATTGGAATGTGCACGTGTATATCGAATACCTTTTTCTGCTAAGCGATCTAGGTTAGGTGTTTTAATCATCGTATTTCCGTAACAACTTAAGTACGGGCTCATATCTTCACATACTAGCCATAATATATTAGGACGGTCCTGTGCAAAACCATTTATTGCAATCAGAAGATAAAATAGAAAGCAAATCTTTTTCATTCTTTTTATTTAAGCCTTTAATCGTTTCAAATTGAAATTTCCGAATATTTTAATAGAACATTGCCAATAGAACTTCAGACGGTTTTAGCGAAAGGCTAACTGTGTCACCTTGCACAGGTATCTCATCTTCGTTAACCGTATAATCAAGCTCTGCACCTGTAATACGCCATATTCTACAATGCTTCAGTTTTGTTTCATTACCCTTAATCTTTAAAACAACAGGTGTATCTTCTTTTATTTTACGACCCGACAATATGGTAGTAACGCTATTTTTATCATGTGCAGCAAAAACAGGAATACTCTCTATCGATTCCACATGTACCAGATTCCCCTTGAAATGATGAGACAATTGTTTTACTATTTGATAAAGTATAGACGGTTGATGTGTTTTGAATTCGAATAAAGTAGGCTTTTTATACACCATACGCATAGGCCAAAGTGCAGCAATATCAAATCCCGCTTTTAACATAGTCCCCATCATCTCAGTAAGATGCATATAGGACTCTGGGGTACGTGTGGTAACGTTATACTCGGACATGTTAAACAAAAACTTCTTACCCGGCACCTTCTGTTCTAACAGTTTGCGAAGTTTGGTAAGTCTGCCATATATTTTATCCAGTTGTTGTGGCGAAAAGTACCAATGCACAATAATCATATCGATTTTGTCTGCGCATTCTTCGGCCAATATATGCCACCACTTTTCAGTACCAGTAGTTAAAGGCTGTATGGTATTGGCTTTTGTAAAATCCGAATAACGTTTAGCATCCTGACGACTATTGATATTATTTCTATATTCCAATACCTGGGGCAATGCCTCTTTTTTAATACGCTCTTTCGTTCCCACAAACTCTGTATCCCAATGTCCATTAATACCTAAAATGATATTAGGGTCTACTTTTCTCATCGAATCGGCATACACCTTTACAAGTGCGGCATATTCACGTGCCGAAAGCACCGGATGCCAATAAGTTTCATTGCCTATTTCCCAATATCGTACATTATAACCCTTGGTTTTGCAATAACGCAACCATTCAGCTGCTTCATGCGCTCCTCCGGCTATATCATTACGTACAGCCCAGCTTTCTGTATTTAAGACGCACATAGGCTCCGCTCCTGTTTGCCGACACACTTTCATAAACTCATCAAAATCGGTTTCAGCATCACCGCTTTCATACGGAAACATATTCACATTATCCAACCTTCCGGTTTTCCAATGAAAATTATCGGCCACAGTACCGCCCGGATAGCGCAGTAATTTTATGCCGCCTTCCTTAATTCGAGATACAAGTGTACCATCTGCCAACGATGCATCATCATCAATCCAATATAAAAAGTTAGTCCCCCAAAAGTGGGGACTTATTTTATGAATAGATTTATCAGTATCGATTGTAATTGATACCGATTGATGTTGCGCTTTAACAAATGCCAGAGGTAACACTAAATATAGACAAAGAGCAAAGCCTCTCATATTTTCCTAATATTTATAACAGTCCTATTAATAATTACTCTTTGTATTGCGGGTTACGCTCGGTAGGCATCGTAGCACCAGTTTCCTTCATCAACTTTAATAACTCGTTCAGCATCTCATCGCGTTTTTGGGGATGGCTTGCAGCAAGGTTCTTTTTTTCGGAAATATCTTCTTTCAGATTGTATAACTCCACAGCGTTGTTGTTAGGCAATTTTTCTTTTCCTCCATCAAGCACCCACTCTTCATGATAGAGCAATAACTTCCAATCGCCTTTACGAATAGTACTTACAGGTCTGCTGCGAAAAACTTTATCGCGTGAGCCCGGATTCGGTTTGTCCAGATAACCAGGAAAATGCCACAAAATGGGCCGTTCCGCTAAATCTGATTTACCCTGGAAAAGAGAAACAATACTTTTTCCATCTAAGACTTTATCTGAAGGCAACTTTCCTCCTGCCAGTTCCAGGAATGTAGGAAACATATCTACATTGATAATAGGTATTTCTTGTTTAGTACCAGGTTTAATCACTCCGGGCCAGCGTGCGATGAAAGGCACGCGGATGCCGCCCTCGTAATACATACCTTTATAACCACGCAAAGGATGCTGTGGAGATTGAGGCAACCCTCCATTATCCGAAGTAAATACCACCAGTGTATTTTCTTCTAATCCTAGCTCTTTGATTTTTTTCAGCAATATTCCTACTCCGTCATCTAAGTGGGCATTCATTGCCGCAAAGCGAGTATTCTTATGCAGCTTACCTTCTTTTCCTTGAAACTTCACCAGCATTTCCTGACGCGCCTGTATAGACATGTGCGTAGCATGGTGGGACACATATATAAAAAATGGTCTATTTTTATTTTCCTCCATAAACTTGCAAGCCTCATCCGTTATATGATATATGCCTTTAGGATCATTCGTTTTAATGAAGTCTTCTTCTTTTGGAGGATCAAAAGAGCCATCTACATCGAATCCCTGATCTTTGGGTAGCGTACCTGCGACCCTTCCGAGATGCCATTTACCGAATATGGCAGTCTTATATCCGGCATCACGCAATGCTTCTGCAATCGTGTATACAGAAGGCGCTAATTGTTCCGAATTGGGAATGGGCTCTAAGCGCATTTTAGGGACAGGACCTCGTTTGGTATTTCCTACGGCATAGACACCATGACGCGGAGTATATTGCCCTGAAACAAAACAAGCTCTGCTAGGAGCACAATTGCCAGCACCAGCGTAGGCATTTGTAAATACCATTCCCTGTTTTGCCAAGGCATCAAGATTAGGAGTTTCATACAAATCACTTCCCATAAACCCTGCATCCTTCCAACCCATATCATCGGCTAGTATGTACACAATGTTCGGCTTTCGCTGTGCCATAGCATGCAGGGATAGTAACGCTGCAATTATTAAAAGAGCTTGTCTCATTTGTATCATTATTTGTTATGTTTATATGGTGGACATTTATGGAAGCCAAAAGTTTAAATGGCCTTATTTTTTCTTAGTTTGCTTCTTTTTATTTACAATATCAAGTATAGGCTCCGCAACGGCTTCAATACTATCGTGATTTCCCTTTAATACATCAAATACCACTATCTCGTTACCGTGTTTTTTCAACCAGTCTTTGGGTACATAGATGGTTTGCTGTGGGCCAATATTCCAATAGCGCCCCATATGATGACCGTTTAAAAACACAAACCCTTTTCCGAAGACTTGCATATTCAAATAGGTATCTTCAATCCGATCCAGATCGAATACGGCACGATAAAATCCTGGAGCATCTGAAGCTATTTTTTCGGTCTTGAATTTGATTTGCTTTAAATTCTCAAACGGAAATTGATACATTTTCCAATTCTTAAGAGCCACTCCATCAATCGTAACCGAATGTGTAATACCCTTTCTATTATCAGTGATATAAGGGCCAAAATTGATACGGCCACTATTCTCTACCAGTATATCAAGCGTATCGTTCTTATTAATATTTATCGGTATCTGCTCCTGCTTCAAGCGGCGATCAAGAGTGGCAACATGCTTTCTATTAATGTAAACCGTTGCAAAATCTCGGAGCGCATTTATATGTAATACTCCTGATAATGTTTCTTGAATAACAGTTCTATATAATACATATCCATACCCTTGATTTAATTCTTCAAAACTCAATGGATTTACGGCCAATACCGGTTGTGGCAAGTTATCAAACAAATCGGAAAAACCGGTAAAACGAATAGAAGAGATTGCCATTGCAGGTGCTTTTTCTGGAAGCGGTGGCAAAGAACTACCATCGGGAAGATATTTAGCTATTACATTTCTAAAGAGTATGAACTTCTCTGTAATATTTCCAGCTTCATCCAAGGGGGCATCGTAATCGTAGCTTGAAATCTGCGGACTATATGGTTTATTATCATTAAAATTGGCGCCGTTCATAAACCCGCGAGTGGTGCCGCCATGAAACATATACATATTAATGGAAATATTGGCAGCCAATACCTGATCAAGTCTTTCAGCAGCATCTTTACCGGATTTTGTACGGTGCGGTTTCCCCCAGTCATCAAACCAACCCGGGTACCATTCTGCAATATAATAGGGCCCTTTACCATAATATTTATTTACCGAGTCTTTCACCTGCTGCGGATTATCCAGACCATTAATGGCCGGAAGATATCCGGGTAGAAATCCACGTGCATAATCCTTTGCAGGATCGCATGTAAACAATTCTACATCAAAACCCACCTCTCTGAATATTCTACGATTGATATCTAGATATTCACGGTCATTTCCGTACGACCCGTATTCATTTTCAATCTGAATCATTAGGATATTGCCACCATGTGTAATCTGTAAAGGCACTAGTTCTTTAGCGAGGCGTTGTATATATTGTCTATAGGCTTTTAAAAAAAGAGGGTCTTTACTTCGAACTTTTATTTCAGAATTTTTTAATAACCACCAGGGATATCCTCCAAACTCCCATTCAGCACATACATATGGACTGGGACGCAAAACTACCCAGAGTCCTTCTTCCTGCGCTGTTTTAACAAATGCGGCGATATCATTATTTCCCAAAAAGTCAAATGTTCCGGGATACGGTTCATGTACATTCCAAAATACATAAGTACCAATGGTATTTAACCCCATAGCTTTAGCTTTTTTCATCCGATCACGCCAATAAGACTTGGGAATACGGGTATAATGCAATTCTCCTGATATCATCAGGAAAGGTTTTCCATTAAGTAAAAAATTACTATCGCTTAATGCAAATGTATTTTTCACTTTCTGGGCATTGGCACAGAGACTTATTAATACAAAAAATGCAAAACCTACTATAGATTTACCAATATTACCTCTTAATTTTTTTTCCATATGCAATGCGATCGTTTATTTTTTTAACTAATCTGTCTGATTCAAAATTTTATAATCGTTTATACTTCTTAAGTAATCACGGGCCGCCCACATAACATTTTGATTTGCCTTGCTGTTATTTATCACCTCTGTAGCTATAGCCTTTAATGATCGCTTACTATCAAAGTAAAGGGCATAGTTCAGTGCCATTAATGCCAGATGTTCATTTGCGCCCAGAATCGTTTCTTTTAAAATATGCTCGGCTTTTGTATCACCCCACAAGTCATAAGCAATTGCTGCAGCCGTAACACTTACCGGTGGATAGGAATCATTTAATGCTTGCAGCAAAGCAGTGCGGTGTTTTTTTAATATTTTATCCGGTTGTGATCTGAGCCCAACAATAGCCCAGTATCTGATTATCGAATGATTACTTTTCAGATAGTTAAGTTGCTGTTGCGCTACTTTTTTTCCCCGTTTTCCTGACAAAGAGGCCACCTGATATATTTTTGAAATGGGATATTGCGTATCATCCATTCGATATTCATAAGGGGTCTTCTTTTCATCTGATATAAATGCTAACTCATATTCGGGCAAAAACATTACATCACGAGACTGCAATACAATACTATCGAGTCTACGCCGCATGAGTTGCAATACATCACGGTACTTAGGATCATTGGAAAGATTTTTTAGTTCCCACGGATCATCTTTAAGATCGAAGAGATACTCTGCCTCGCGTGGTTCAAAAAGTCGTCGCTGATGTTCATTAAGCTTACCTGCTGCCCAATCTCTACGCATCAGTTGTTTCATTTCACCTATCTCCATATAATTAATATATCGAACCTCTGGCATGAACGGCATGTAATTTCTGGAGTACATATAACGTCCATCTGTAACGCTGCGTACCATGTCAATGCCATTATCCGAACGATCAGATGATAATCCTATATATGCTGGAGAGTCTTTTCGATTGCTTCCTAACCATACTCTACCCTTCATGTGGGCAGGAATTTTACCACCTGCCAACGCAATCATCGTGGGGGCCATATCTTCGAAACAAATCAGCTCCTCAACCACACCTGTTCTACCCCAAGGTGATAAATGGCTATACATTTCAGGAAACCACACCACCATGGGTACACGATATCCGAAGTCAATGCCGTTGGTTTTACCTCGTGGAATGCCTTGCCCATGATCGCTAAAAAAGAAAATAATGGTACTGTCTAATAGACCATCAGCCTCTAATTGTTGTAATAGCTTGCCTATTTTATAATCGGTAAGCTGAATGGCATTGTATACTCTTGCCATTTGCTTGCGCATTTCTCGACTATCGAGATAAATAGGAGGCATGGGGAAAGAATCATCATTAATTTTACTTCCAACAGGAAGTTGTTCTAATACTTCTTTTACATATGTCGAATAAGAAGCAGTCATAGTGCGAGACTGATGACTGTCGTTGAAGTTAAAAACAGCAAAGAAAGGTTGTCCGGGTTTTCTATTCCACCATCCGGCTTTATCACTGCTTTCATCCCAAGCATTTTTAGTAAAAGCCGGTGTACCAAAAATATTATAGTCTGTCTTAGAATTGTTGGTTGTATAATATCCGGCTTGCTTCATATAATAAGGAAACCCTTTAATGAAATCCGGTATCCTGTATTTGCTTCGGTGATGTCCTGTGCCGGTTTCGTAAGTTCTAACTCCCGTAATCAATGTAGTTCTACTGGGAGAACATACAGTGTTAGTAGAAAAAGCATTTGTAAAGCGAATGCCATTGGCTGCTAACTTATCGATATTGGGTGTTCTAGCAGCATCATTCCCATAACATCCAATGAATTGAGGAGAGGTATCCTCGATGGTTATCCAAAGAATATTAGGCTTGGGTTGTGCATATGCAACCGTTGTTATCGGCAAGAGACAACTTAAGATTGCATGCATAAATAAAAAAAGAGATACTCGTTTATACAATAAAAACATAAATGACACTTTTGCTAATCGACTATTTTGTCGAATTATCGGACTTTATAAAATCTTTAGAAAAGACAATCGTCTATTAGCATCATTCAGACTTATAAGAACACACTTAGTTTAAATACTAATGGAGTTTTTTACTAGACAAAATATTTATCCCTTCTTGCCTCTTCGTGCATCATAATAACAAATGTAACAACCCCTTTCTCGAGACTATAGGGGATGATTCGTATAAATGCAGGGTGTTTTTTGTTTTTTGAGCCTACTGCTATTAAGAGCAATTACAGACTATGAGTAATATAACGCTGTACTGCCCTTAAGATAAAACACTCACAATGACACTTCTAAAAGCTTGACTTATTTACTGTATACAAACAGAGCCCTGCATATTTATAATATCAAACAACTATTTCACAATTGGCTTCCTTTTACATTACTGTACACCTCCAGCACACCAATACTTTCCAGCATTCAACCACAATACTACACTTAATTAAAAAAGTTTGCTATAGGTACAGGCTGCTTTGCTTGTCCCTCATAACTCCACAGAAAACTCAATCGTGAATTTTTACTTCCCTCTTTCTTTAAATAGTATATTGTAATAGGGTGATAACCGGCTTTTAACTTAACTGTCGTCGTTTTCTCTGTTCCGGCTTTGTATCCGAAATCGGCATCAATTATTCCTGCATCATGGATTTTGAAAAATGCTTTATCACTTGCAGATAGGAAAAACTGATAAGTTCCATCAACCGGGGCCTTAATCCATCCACTGAATACTGCAAGATTCCCATCAGCCGGTATAGAAAGATTATTCACGATTTTCTCAGTTCTAATTTTCAAGTTTTGTACTTGTGGTATCCATGAAGTATTTACTTGATAAGTAGTAAGCGATACCCCTTTTTTCACGGGTTTTACAGATACAGAAGGAATTAGCGCCTCATCATATGGTCTTGGTGCGTCTTCTTGTGGTACTCTCATTTGTAGCACTCGCTCTTTCATATACCGCTGCAATTCGGGTAAATGTTGAGCCAGGTTTACAGTTTGCTGAGGATCTTTTGACACATCATAAATTTCGAAATTATCCTCGGCCGACTGAATGTTATAACGTACTCCCACAGTATCGCCTAAGCGAATCATCTGCATCTGATCACGTCGTCTGTTACGATGTGCATCAGAAAACTGTGCATATTTAGGTGCTGCAGACGGATGAAAATATTCTACATAGATCTGACTTTTTGCCTGCTGACCTTTTCCGGTGAGAGCGGGTAACAACGATACCCCATCAGAACGAACTGGAGCATAATAGCCAGCCACCTCGGTAAAAGTAGGCATCCAATCATAAGAAATGCTAGGCGCATCAACTATTGTACCTGGTCTAATGACACTCGGCCACCACGCAATGGTGGGAGTTCGTAAGCCGCCTTCGAGGCAATCTCTTTTAATACCAGTGAAAGGACCGTAATTATCAAAAAAGTTTGCTTCGTAACTTACATAAGACTTTGGCAGATACGATTCTTTTGAAGGTCCATTGTCGGAGCTAAAAATCACTAGCGTGTTTTTATCTATATTCAGATCCTTTAACAACTGAATAAGATCGCCGATTTGATCATCTATACGATGCACAACAGATGCGAAACGCTTGTATGTATCCGGCCAAGGAACTTCGGGAGTGGAAGGATCTTTATCATGATCATATGTAGCGTTTGCATATTGCGGATACATATAAGAGTCTGGCTCCCCGGAGGCTGTATTAATCATCATGCTAGGTTTTCCCAGCCACTGCACACCTCCTTTCAATCCTCCTCCTGCAGGATAGGCTTGTGTAGCCAGTTCCAGTACAGCATGAGGTGTGTCATATGCGAGATACATAAAGAAAGGCTCATTTGCTTTGCGGTCTTTTACATGCTCAATAATATATTTTTTTGCAACTGCAGTAAATAAATCTCCGGTATAGCATTTATCTAGTTTACTACTGATTTCTTCATAGTTCTCCCACACTTTTTTAGGACTTCGATAAATTCCCTCTTTCGGATAATGTTCATGTCCATCGCCATGAGCAATATAACCAAAGAAATAATCAAACCCTCTTTTTAACGGATGTGCAGGCCAATTGGGAGCGGGAGTGTCTTTCCCCTGCAGTCCCCACTTACCAATTGCAGCGGTTTTATATCCGACATCTTTTAATACATTTCCCAACGTGTAGTTATTCTCTAATTCTTTATCAAACTGATTATCGCGCACATTAGCATGTCCTTGGCTTAGACCTAACAACAAGGAGGCACGAGACGGAGCACAAACAGGAGCAGCGGCATAGTGATTTGTAAGCATGGCACCCTCCGCTGCTATCTTATCTAATTGTGGGGTGAAAAGATAAGGTTTGCTACGATCGCCTTTTGCCTTCCGTTGATTCTGAAAAAAAGCGCCTAGATCACCATAGCCCAAATCATCCATCAATATAAAAATTATATTGGGCTTACTATTCTTACCCGACTGGGTATAAGATAAAATACTTACTCCTATCAACAATACTACAGTAAATGCTAATCTTTTCATGTTCATCCTTTAATAGATCATAAAACGGGTTGCTATACCCGTTTTATGTTTCCTTTTCCTATAATTTTCTGAAGTCCATTAAAACATTAGAGATGCATCGAACTATCAGAAGAAATGTAACTCTTCCAATAATTACCAATAAGGGTTTTGACCTTCTGCTTTAAGCTTAGGATTATTATCCATTTCATTTTGTGGATAAGGCCACAAATAGTCCCTTGGTGATGTAAAGACGAAAGATCGTTGATTGGGGTCCAAGTTTGCAATTATAGAATCAAGGATACCCCATCTTTTTAAATCAAAATACCGCTGATGTTCCAATGCAAATTCCCAGCGTCGTTCGTCTCGGATGGCATCTCGCATCGCTTCTCTTGTCATATTCAGATCTAATCCGTAATTATTCTGCTCACCAGGTAAGATGCCGGCTCGTTTTCTAACTGCAAAAAGGGCATCATACACGCTATCATCAGGACCAGAAGCTTCATTTTTTGCTTCGGCATACATCAGTAACACATCTGCGTAGCGAATCATATAATAATTCTGCGGTCCCTGATTATTACGATATTGCACTGATGTGTACCAGCTGTATTTCCGAACAGCATGCTTATTATTACCATTATTGAAGTTCCAATACTTCCTTCCATCCGGACTTACGTCAGCATTTGTATATAACGAAGCACGCAGGCGCAAGTCTCTATTTTCATACGGACTTCTACCTTTATATAAAGGTGATTTATTAGGTCCGCTAATCGGCAAGCCATCAATAGCCGGATAGGAATTTGCCAGAGCATCAGAGGGACGCCAAGCACTATTAGGTATTATAGGCGCTAAATTAGTATCTACTTGAAAGGAGAAACCCTCTCCACCATCCAGACCGCTTTCTATAAATCCAATCTCAAACAAATTTTCACTGGAATACTCACCGGCCGGAGTAAACAATGTTGAATAATCCGGATAAAGGCTATATGCTTTTGAGTCTATAATTTCCTTAAGGACAGAAGCTGCATCGGCCCAATTTTGCTTAAAGAGATAATACTTCCCTAAAAGTGCCACTGCTGCCCAACTAGTGATACGCCCTTGTTCTGCAGGTGGTACAGTCGCTGGCAAATAAGGAATAACGTTATTTTTAAGATCATTGATCATGTAAGCTTCTATCTCTGCTTTAGGAGTTTTGCCTTTACCTTCGCCGAGGGGATCTACAGGTTCTGTATAGAAAGGAATATCCCCGAACAAGGATATCAAGTCTAAATATGCATATGCTCTAAGAAAGGCAGCCTCTGCAATAATACGCTTGCGCGCTTCTTCTTTAATCGCGCTTTCGGGCATCGCACCTACTTGATAAATAACCGTATTGGCGCGGCTAACAACATTATAATAATTAGCCCAAAACTCAGCTATTACAGTATTGGAACTATTGTGATTACTGGTACCTATTTCAAGCCATTCTGGTAGGTTATTAGGATAAGCGTTATCCGTAAGCAGGTCAAACATGCGGTAGTTCTTACCTGCAAGACCCTGGCTTTGATAGGCATCAAATACTCCTGATAACCCTACCAATGCATCTGCTTCTGACTTCCAGAAATTATCGAAAGTCACACTATTATAATTATCTAAATCAAGTTTGTTGCAAGCAGCAAGGCTAAGCACCAGACTTACCATGCAACATAACCGCAATATTTTTTTACTTCTCATAGCTATGATTTTAGAAAGTAACATTGATACCTAATGTATATACTCTGGTTTGTGGATAGTTTCTGTTATCTACAGCACCGGTAGCCCGTTCAGGATCAAGTTGCTTAATGAGGTTAGAAAATGTGAGTAGATTTTGTCCTCCTATATATATTCGGGCCTTTGACAAGCTGATTCTTTTAAGCAATGAAGACGGGAAGTTGTAACCCAGTTCCACATTCTTTAAACGCACATAAGATGCATCTTTTAACCAGAAAGAAGACGATTCTCTAGCATCCGGAGCACTTCTACGTAACGACGGCCAATTACCATTAGGGTTGTTTTCGGGATGGAAGCGTTCATCCCACCATTCTTTCCAGAAATTGGCATTAGCTGCATTACCCGGACGGTTGTTATTATCATAAATATAAATGGACTTCCCCTGTACGCCTTGGAATAATACGTTGAAGTCAATATTACCATAAGAAACGCTTCCTGATAAGCCAAACGTGTAAGGCGTATATGCATTGCCTATAACCACACGGTCTTCCGGCGTAATTTGTCCATCGCCGTTTACATCTCTAAAGCGGAGTGTACCTAAACCAAGACCAGTTGTAGTTAATGCAGGATATTTTTCAAGATCTTCCTCAGTACGGAAAAGGTCTTCAAAAATATATCCGAAGTAACTGTTAATAGCTTCACCTTCCCTTAATATAATGCTTACAAAGTTATCTGAGTTGATAGCATCACGAGTGTTCAGTTTCTCCACTTTGTTTTTTACATACGATAAATTACCATTTACACTATAGCGCCATTTACCGCGGGTATTATTATAACCCACTGTAAGATCATATCCACGGTTAGATACTTCTCCAACATTTCTTATAGTAGGCTGACGAGACTGATCAACTATACCTAAAGATGGAGGCATGTCTAAACGATACAATACATCCTTAGTATAACGCTCATACACGTCGAAGGAAACTGTAAAGTGACTCTTTAAGAACTGAAGGTCTATACCCAAGTTCTTGGTAATTGTAGTCTCCCATTTAATTTTTTCATTAGCATATTGGGTAATTGCACCGGCAGCCACTAAGTTTCCGCCATAGTTATAATACAATCCAAGGTCTAATACTTGCTTATAAGCATAGTTTCCTATCCGATCATTACCTACATGTCCGTATCCCGCACGAATCTTAAACATGTTAACAACAGACTGTGGTATTGCCTCTTTAAAGAAAGATTCCTCCGACAATACCCAGCCGGCAGAGAAAGATGGGAAATAACCAAATCTGTTTTCTTTGGGGAAGCGAGAAGAACCGTCAATACGCAGATTTGCTTCTAACAAATATTTTCTACTAAAAGCATAATTAAGTCTTCCAAAAAATGATTCCAATCTCCACTGTTGATTACCTCCCGATACCCCAATATTATTTACCACATTATTTAATACAGGTGTAAGATTCGACGGAATATCACTGCCCTCAGCTCTTCTTGATATAGTTTTATTGTCAGTATATTCATGACCTATCAACACGCCTAAGTCGTGAACTTTTTGGAATACCTTGTTATAAGCAATGGTATTTTGCCATTGCAATCTTCTTGTTGCATTATAGTTACTGATTAGACGATTGCTGGTATTAGACATAGCAATGGTTCCATCAATCCAAGGGAATGCATAGGTAGGGTTAAATCGCTCCACATCACTATTGTTATAAGAATAGCTTAATGCTGTTCTAATACTTAGCGATTTAATGGGTTGATATTGCAAATAGGTCTGCAAATTAGCGCTTAAAATATCCTCCCTACTATAACCGATCTCGGTAAGTGCCACCGGATTAGTTACTGTTTGTGATACTAGTGGAGAGTAAACTCCCCAATCACCATTGCTGTACCTTACAGGAGTGAGAGAACTAGACTGATTGGCATTGTTAATAATATTTCTGGAAGCAGCAAATGGTCCATTTACATTTTTTACATACCCCCATAAGTTTATACCTGCCTGTAATTGTTCCGATATTTTTGCTTTCACATTGGATCTAAAATTGTAGCGATCGGCATCGGTTCCACGCATTATACCAATATGTTTTTGATATCCCATCGAACCCAAAAAGGAAAGATTCTGATTACCACCGTTTACCGAAACATTATAGTTTGTTATCGGTGCTCTGCGAAATATTTCTTCATACCACTGTGTATTAGCTGCAGAGTCAGTATAGATTCCTTGTTTCAACTGTTCGATGGCTTGTCTTTGCAAATCCGACATTGAAGTAGCCTCGGCGTTTAAAGTCAACCATTGCCAAGACTCCACGAATTTTGACAGATAAGTAGCTTCCTGCAGGGCATAGTAGCTGTTGAAACTAACTTTCAATTTGCTTTTGTTGGGCTCTTTGGTGGTCACCAGAATAACGCCATTGGCACCTCTGGCTCCATAAATAGCTGCAGAAGAAGCATCTTTCAATACACTTATTTCGCGTATCTCCTGAGGAGTAAGATTACCCACATCAGCTAATGTTGCCACAACTCCATCTATAATAACTAAAGGAGAGGCATCATTAAGCGTTCCAACCCCTCTTACATATAGTTCCGGCTCGTCGGCACCTGGTTCACTACCCGGCTGTATTACCGACAAACCAGCCACGCGTCCTGATAGAATATTCAGTGTATTGGACTGCGGAATATTTTCCAACTCTGTGAAATCTACGGTAGCAATCGAACCCGTTATATTACTTCTTTTTTGCGAGCCATAGCCCACAATTACAACATCTTCCATAGAATGGACAGTGTATTGTAACTGTACATTCAACGGGCGATTATTGGCAACTACTACGGTTTTATTTTCATATCCTACTGAAGTGAACAGAAGCGTATCTCCTTTTGACGCTGCTATATTAAAAACACCCCCCTCGTTCGACATTACCGTGCTCTTAGTGCTTAGTACGGTTACCGTAACATGAGAAATAGGTTGAGCATTAGGGTCCACAACCTTACCTGTAATTTGCAGAGTTTGAGCCGAACCAACTAGGGCAATCAATATAAATAGCCAAGAGGTAAGGCTTCTTAAGACAATTTGAGGCATATAATCGTTAGTTTTTAAAAGTTTTCAAATAATATGTTACGCGCAATTCGTTAGTTTTTGGTTTGAGCAAGCAACTGAGGTATAAAATTAGTTGACATACTCTCGAATGTAGGTTGTGAAATTCTCCTGAAATAGGGGGTAAATTCGCATTTTGCGATGCATTACCTTTTTTACCACCTTGAAAAAGAGAAAATTCCCTCAGATTGCTTATAAATAAAGACGCTCTCTTCCAACTCAAGGCACTGATTTTCGCAAAAAATTTAAAACTTGAGGCAGTTCCTTTTATTCTCCAAAAGGCAATAGCAGTAAGTTTCGGTATGAAGAGCACCTTAGCACCATATGATATCATTGCTTCTTGCGATGCATCAAAAAACATTAACCTTTTCATTAATATTTATTTATGATTAAAATAATTCCACGCAATCAAATCTTAGTAGTTTACACACACAAAAGACCTGATGCTACCAGATAAACATCTATCCGATAGTATTCTTTAGCTTTAGGACATATACATTTGAAAATCGGCAATAGGAAAAACTCACCGGTCCCTCATTATTTCAGTTTCAATGCAGCCTCGTTAAGAGGACATCGCCATGTTGTTTGAGGGTATCTTAGGTTAAGAGCTGAAAAATAAAGCTTCATTATCTTCATGATTTAATAAGCGCGTGCCTTGGTAAAGCACAAAAATAATAGAAAGCATTTAGTCTACAAAATTAATAGACTATTTTGGTTAAAAAAATTTGTCCCTTGCGTTTTAGTATCCTTTCGTTCTTGAAAGAAAGGATACTATCGCAAAAAGAATCAAATATGCCTTTTAATGTTATTCCTTTACATCGAGTATTGAGAATACGTGTAAAAGTTACTATAAAGACTGTGATTCATACTATAAGATGTACTAAGATGGTTTTTCAGCATTTCTTGCTTTCTGATATTCGGAAGGCGTTTGTCCAAAAAGTTTTTTGAACTGCTCTCGGAAATACTTAATGTCATATATGCCTACTTCAGCAGCTGCCTCACTGATCTTCATTCTTTCCGTAGCAATGAGATTAGCGGCTTTTTTCAAACGTACATTTCTTACAAAATCCAAAATGCTGCCACCCGTTAAATCTTTTACGCGCTTATACAAGGCTGATTGACTCATGGCCATCTCTCGAGACAATTTTTTGATGTTGAAGTCATCCTCCAACATTAATGTTTCTACACACTCAATCAGCCGATTGAGAAAGAGCTCATCGGCATTATTGCTTGTGGGAGTGACATTTTCTAAAGAAAGTAATCGTTGATAATATTCTCTTACACTTTGTCTACTACGGAGAAATCTGCTAATCTTCGCTCGCAGGAGTCGGAAATCAAAAGGCTTTGTAATGTAATCATCGGCTCCAGTTTCGATACCCTCAATTTCATACACAGTGGCAGAGCGCGCCGTTAATAGAATTACAGGAATGTAGTTAAGGCTGGGATCGGATTTCAGTTTTGCACACAGTTCCAAACCGTCCATTTCGGGCATCATCACATCGCTCAGAATAATATCGGGCAAATATTGCTGTGCTTTTTGCAGGCCTTCTTTTCCATTAGAAGCCGTGATAACACGATACTCCTTGCTCAATCCATTTTTAAGATATTGTAGCAATTCCGAGTTGTCCTCGATAATCAATAATTGATAGAGAGGGTGCTCCACTGCCTCACCATTCTCATTACTTTCACTTATCAGCGACTCAAAAGTAGATGCAGGGTGTATTTCGAGCCCCTCAGATAGATTTTTATCCGAAAAACTCCACATTGTTTTTTCATGAGAAGCAATAGCATCAGGAGCTTCCGCTTCTTCGGCTAATTCGTTTTTGGATAAATGTTCTTTACCCAGAGGAAGCCCAACCTGGAAAGTTGTACCACAATATAGCTCGCTCTCTACTTCAATAAACCCATGATGCAGTTGAATAATGCCCTTTGCGATACTCAGCCCCAATCCGGTACCTGCGGTCTGTAATGTTTGCAAGCGGGAAGCCTGATAATAGCTGTTGAATATGTATTTGATTTCTTCCGGCGGAATACCGCTACCATTGTCCGAAACGGTTATTTCCACATAATGGTTGTGCAGTTTTTTATGATACTGTTCCCACTTAAATACAGAAGGCATATTGACATCGCCTTTCACAACAACACTGACTGCAATTGTTCCTTCGTGCGGTGTATGCTTAAACGCATTAGACAACAAATTGATAAATACTGTCTCCATTTTCGCTTGGTCACAATACACCCACACGGTTTCAGGAGCATGAAAAGTATAAGTAATTTGTTGCTCTTCGGCTTTCGTTTTAAACACAAGAAATATTTCTTTCAAGAATTTTACAAGCTCCGTTCTTCTTGCCTGAATTTGCATATTACCGGTTTCCATCTTACGAAAGTCCAGCAATTGATTGGTAAGCATCAACAGTCTTTTCGTATTGCGGTATATCTGCCATAGTTTTTCTCTTGCATGAGGTGTTCGCACACCCTTTTCGAGAAACTCCGTAACGGGACCATAAATTAACGTCATCGGGGTACGTAGTTCATGCGAAATGTTAGTAAAAAACTCCAACTTACGCTTATGCAATTCTTTTTCTTTTGCAGCCAGCAGTAAACTTCTTTTGAGCCTGTTCTCTCTTTGAATAATATTCCAAGAAAAATAAACAGCAAGAGTTATCAATATCAGATATAAAGCATAAGCCCATCCACTTTGCCACCATGGTGGAAGCATTTCAATAGAAATTTTCTTAATAGCACTAGCAGTGCCGTTGTCTGCAACCGCATATACAGACAACTCGTAAACCCCTTTAGGTAGCTTAGCAAAGCTTACTGAGGGAAAATCTGTTTCGATCCAGTCTTTGTTATATCCCGCTAACTTATAACGATACCTGATTTTTGAAGGATGCGCAAACTGAAGACCGATAAAGTCAATCGTAAAATCGTTTTGGGAAGCTTTTAAAGTAATAGCATTGCAATAATTAATAGCTATAGGTAATAGAACACTCGACCCTAGCTCTTCCCCTACTTTTACTGTTTTGTTGTACACACGCAAACCCGTAAAAACTAGATCAGGTGAAATATTGCTGCTTATAACAGTAGCGGGGTCAAAAAAGTTAAGACCATTAATTCCTCCGAAGTAAAGCCAACCGAAATGGTCTCTGAAACTGGCTCCTACTTTAAATGCGTTGCTTTGAAGTCCGTCCGTATAATCAAAGAAATGTACCCCTCCTGTACAGGGGTCAAACTTCGTCAACCCATATCCAGCCAACCATAGATTTCCATCACTATCTTCCTCCATAGACTCAATATCATTATCTTTCAAGCCCTCGTTTACAGTATAATGCTGAAAATAAGTTCGACCGTTTTCCTCAACCATTTTATTTAATCCCCCTCCTAATGTTGCAATCCATAACACAGAATCCCTGGTTCTACGCACATTCCAAGTAAAGTTGCTACTTAAACTATGAGGATCATTTTCTTTATATGTATAATGGGTAATTTTAAAAGTTCCGTCCGGAAAGTATTCAATTTTACTCAATCCTGCATCTCGATAGGACACCCATATGTATGGATAATAAGGATCTTGGTAGAGATGCGTGACGTGATTAGATGCCAACCGTACATCTGAATTTTCTTTCTTAAGATGCACTACTTTGCTCCGATCTTTCGAAAGGATATTAATGCCGTTGGAATAGGTAGATACCCAAAGTCGTTGCTCTCTATCTTCTACTATTGAGGTTAGATTAAGTGCTGTAAGTGATTGAGTATGTTCATACGGAACTAAAGTAGCAGGTACACCTTTTACCCAGCCTGAGGCGCGCCATAATCCTTCGTTGTTACCCGCACAAGCAATCCAATAATCTCCAGCTTTATCTTTGAATATGGAAGCAATAGTCCTGTCGGGAAGATAAGTGGCTGTTTTTCCTGATTCAGGAACATACACACACAGGCCTTTACGTGTACCTATCCAAAATCGGCCTGGTTCTGCATACACGGCACTGGTATATGCGTCTTCGGATAAAGGTTTATCGCCATTCGGCTTAGTATTGAGAGAATAAAATGCATTGTTTTTAAGATTAGTATAGATAGCCCCTCCTCCAGCTGTACCAATCCAAAGTACTCCATATTTATCTTCAAAAAAACATTTAATATTAATAATACTTCCGATGAAACTTGTATTATTAATCTGTTTTATTACATGCTCTGCCTTCCACTGAGGACCATTATTTAAAGCGGAAAAAGGCATAGTGAGGCGAAATACACCGTTTTTGAGCGTACCCACCCATATGGAACCTCTTCGATCTTGGAAAAGCGACTCAACTTGTGTAATTGCTTCTGGCAGCTGCACTTTCTTAAATACAGGCAGAAGTCCTGCTTGATTCCACCCCTCCAGCCGAAAGACGCCATCCTTTCGTCCGGCCCATAAAATGCCGTTATTATCTAGCATTATTTTTCCCACACTTATATCGTTGTTTGACGCCGGAACTTTGGAAAAGGATTTAGAAGATATGTTGTAAATATATATTCCTTTGTTGGTAGCTAACCATAAGTAACGTGTAGCTCCATATATCATTGAATTAATAATAAGCGGTTTATTATTTGCCGCACGAACCAAAATATGACTCTTAATTTTCACTTTTTCATTACGAATCTCCATTGCGAATAAATCGCCTCGCTTGGTAGCTACCCACAATGTTCCTTTGTCATCAATGCATATACCACTAATCCATGCAACTTCTGCAGATTTGTTGCTTGCGAAAAGTGATACTCGTGTAAACTTTTCAAATTTTTCATTATAAATACTTAAACCCTGTCGCTCTGTTCCTATCCAAAGGTGACCATCTCCATCGGGAAGTAGTACGGTAATGCGGTTATTAGGAAGGCTGCTGGTGTCGCCGGGAATATTTTTAAAAACTTGTACCGTTTTGCCATCATACTTATTTAATCCATTATGAGTACCTAACCAAAGAAAACCGGAATGATCTTGTACCATCGCAGTTACATCGCTATGCGATAATCCATCGTTTACTGAAAGTTGCCTAAAAAGGGTATTACCCGTACCTTGTGCTGATGCAATCATTGCAGCGAATAGGCAAAGCACTAAAAATGACGGGGTTTTCCTGATCTTTGAAAATAGGATATACTTCATAGCAATAGCAGCCATCGTTAGCTTATAGGTCTATAAGCAAGCCATATGTAAGAGGTCTCTAAATTTATCACATCGAATGTACGAAATACCTTTCTACATTCATTAAGTTTTCTGAAATATATCAATTGGTATGTGGGAAAAACAGAATGAAAACATCAAACGATTGGTGACAAGTAATATTATTACTAGAGAGACATCGCACTAACTTTTCTTAATATTCCCCATCACGATCCCTACCAAAAATATCACCAACGTACCTACTACAATAATCATATTAGCATGCAGCGGATTTCTCAGGAAAGCGTATTGATCGGGAATCAAATAAGAAAAAGTCATCCATAAAATAACCAATATACCAGTAAGTGTTGCTATAAATGCCGCCTGATTATTCGTTTGCTTGGATGCTATTCCTAATAAAAACAATCCAAGCATACCTCCGGCAAAAATGCCTGAGAGTTGCCACCAAATATCCAATACACTTTTAATGCCTATCATTAACACGCCTGCAAACATACCGAGCAAACCAAATACTACAGTGGCAATATGCAATAAACGAAGTCCTTCTTTATCAGTGGTTTTTCTTCTAAAATATCTTTTGTAAATATCTTCTGAGAATACAGTAGCAGAAGCATTCATTCCCGAGCTAATGGTACTCATCCCAGCCGAAAGTATAGCTGAAATAATCAGGCCCAATATTCCCCCAGGCAACATAGTTACCATAAAATGCGGCATTACCTTGTCTCCATAATCCTCAGGTTTTAAAGTTTGTGCCAAAGCTGCGATTTCACCAGAAGCAGCATTATTACCTAATCGCTCCGCAGCAGCTTGAATTTTTATCGGTTCCAACAAGGCGGGATTGGTCTGATAATACGCATACAAACAGCTGCCGATAACAAAAAACAATAATGATATTGGAATATACATCCATACACAAAGCCAAATGGATTTTGCAGCTCCACGAGAAGAGCTAGCCGTGTGATATCGTTGCACGTAGTTCTGATCCATTCCAAAATTGTTCAGATTGATAAAAAATCCATATACCAACACCACCCAAAATGTAGAAGTAGTAAAATCAAACTTCCAACTGCCTAAACTGAATTTTTTATCCGTCATACCGATTTCGAAAATCTTACCAATACCGCCTTCAATATGCTGTATTGGTAAATATAGAATCAATAAGGCGCCTACTGTGATCAAAATAGCTTGTATGACTTCTGTCCAAATTACCGCCTCAATACCACCCATTACCGTATATAGCACAATACAAATACCGGTAATCAGCATGATGGTTTTAATATCAAATCCAGTCAATGCTTGCAATGTAAGCGACAGACCAAAAAAGATTGAGCCCATTCGCGCAATCTGTGTTAGAATAAAACATATCACGGCATAAGTACGTGCCCAAGGACCAAATCTTCTTTCGAGATTAGTATACGCCGAAACCTCTCCTGTATTACGATAAAAAGGAACAAAATACTTCGCTGCAATAAGCGCTGCTATCGGCATAGACAAACTAAAAGCAAAAGCATTCCAGTTCGAGCCAAATGCTTTCCCAGGAACACCGATGAAAGTATTACTACTCAAAAATGTAGCGTATAACGAAAGTCCTATTGCCCAACCTGGAATCCTTCCTGAAGCCTTGGTAAACTGCGATTCTGTCTTATTTCTTTTAGAAAAAACATATCCTATATATACCATAGCAAGCATATAAACCGCAATCACCAAAAGATCTACAAAAGGTAAATTTTCCATACTGACAAATTACAAGCAATTCTTCACAAACTTACTAAATACGGTGGTCGCGCACATGTACAATTTTATCAAAACTATATAGAATATTACTATATCACTCGCAACTCAGCTCAATAAGGATCTTTTCTTGCAATATATCATTGAATGTAAAAGTATCTCGACGTTACTGTGTCTTAGTGATGAATCCAGGATCGCTTAATGTTTTCAAAAAAGCAATAAGTTCTTCCTTTTCCTGCTCAGTCAATGGTATGCGCCTGTTATTATTTTTTAAAAAGGGATCCAGATTTTCAGCGTCCAGAACGCCGCCATCAAAATAATCTAATACGCTCCTTAAAGTTGGGAACTGTCCAAAACTTCCATAGGGTGCCGTATATTCTACATTTCGCAAAGAGGGAACTCTGAAACTCATAAAATCCTTCATATCCTTTGTCACTCTAGCCCGGCCTGTTTCATTCTCATTAGGATTTATGGGGAAACCAACATTTCTAAAACTTTGATCGGTAAACAGCACAGTACTATGACAGCTTTCACACTTCTGTTGAAATACATGATATCCTCTCGCTTCAATCGCTGTGAACATAGCCTCATCACGCATTACTTTATCATATTTACTATTTGCAGAAATCAGGGTGTATAGATATTGTGCAATACTTTTATAAATTCGATCAGGCGTTACAGAAGTATCTCCATATGTTTTACGAAACAGATGTTGATAATCCGTATCATTCTGAATCTTATTGATAACTTCCACAATCGACGAATTCATTTCTTCTTTTGTGATAATAGGTATAAGTGGCTGCTTTTCCAATTGCAGAATACTACCATCCCAATTATAGAACTTCATGAAGGCCATATTTTGAATAGGCGGTACATTGCGTAATCCCACTCTTCCATACACACCTATTGCCTTAGTATTATTGTCGGCAAAAGCATTTTCAGGCTTATGGCAGCTGGCACAGGATATCGAATTATCTACGCTAAATCTCTTATCATTAAATAAACGCTCGCCCAATATTACACCGTACTTTGTAGGCCTATTAGCCACAACATAAGTATTAAAGTCAGGAAAATAATCCGGGATAGGTAATTTGATATAGGGATTATCGTCATCAGCATCAGGTTTGTTCTTGGAACAACACCAAAGGCATAATAACACACCACAAACTATAAGCAATTGCCTCATCCTGCAAATATTATTCACACATTAGAAAATGCTGCAGGCATGATGCCTACAGCATGATATAGCTTATTGTTCAACAGTAGTCACGGAAAACATCCCCATTTTATCGGTAGTTCCGTTTCCTCCCATGTTTTCGACAAATCGCATCATCTGTACAGATGTATGCCTGTTGGGAGTAGCATTATCATCCATGCCGGTTCCGGAGCTGAGCTTGATTGTATGAATGTTTCCACTTAAAAGTTTATCGAAATCAGCTTTTATAGTAATTATTGGAGCGGCGTTACCTACTACCGCAGCAACAGGCAAATCGAGCTCGATATCCCTGTATGCATCTACACCTTGTGTATAAGCTCCTTCTTCTCCTTCAATAGTGCTGCCAGTGTGAATAGACAACTTTTTATGATCGACATCATAAAATCCTTCCAGCTTTGCAAAGCGATATCCAGTACCCCATTCCCACATCATTTCGGTATCGTTGGCTCCGGCAGCTGCGTAAAACTTAGGGAATCTCACCTGATCTATTGTGTTCAACTCGCTTTTTACACCTAGCCCAAATTTCAGTTGTTTATACGTTCCGGACGGAATATCATATAAAACAAACTCATTCGTTTCGGGTTTGGCATGATTGATAACAGCTGCACCTTTATCAAGATCATTAATATAATAAGGTATTTCTGTACCATCGATTTTAACTAATCGAATATTACTTACTACATATTTAATTTCAGTAAATCCATGCTGCTGTCCTTCCTTGGATGTGTTGATTGTAGCAAGCCCCGAGCTAGCATCTCCTAAAACAATGGGAGTATTTTTAAATGTATTCACAAAATGCAACCTTACATCATTAGCAACAATCGCATCCTTTTTACTACACGCTAACAACAGCAGCAATGGCAGTGCTATCAAGAATTTCATTTTATAATTTTTCATGGCTAATATTATTTTGTTCGTTAAACAATCTTTCTGCTCTTATAATGCAAGTTTCAATGACATAAAAAGATTTCTTCCCATTCTGGGAATATTCCCCCAATCAGCATAAGTGGAATACTGCTTATTTAGCAGATTTTCTACTCCTAGTTGTATCACAGCATTGATATCATGTAATGCAAAAGCGTAATCAGCGGCAATGTTCCAGATCATATATGCAGGCTTACTACGCTCTCCATACTCGGGACTATAATTGACATGTGCAAAATCTCCCTGCAACATTGTTTTGATATGAAAATGGTGACGCATCCACATCAGAGAAGTATTATAATGAAGCGGTCTTATAAATGGCAAATTGGTACCTGTATTATCGGTAGCACGTGCATAGGTCATGCTGCTTTCCCAATGCAGATGTTTCCAGATATCATAACGCAGATGTGCAGTTGCATTGAAAATACGTGCATACTTCAATGAAGAGTAGGCCTTTACCCCCACGGACTGATAATTCATAGGACTGCCAATACTCAATACTTTGCCCACTATATAATTGCGGATATGGAAATAATTTGCCTTAATAGAAAGATGTAATTCTTCCTTTTGAAAACCTACACCGGCGTTAACTTCATAAGATATTTCATTTTTCAAATTAGGATTACCTACATAATCATACCTGTCAAAACTATTGTAGATGTAATAGCCATACCCTTCCGAAACCGAAGGAGCCCGTTGGCCGTATCCAGCACCTAAAGAGAAATCAAAAGCATTAAACTTCTTTTCATATCCTACATGTAAACCTGTCAATATTCGCTTATTCTTTTGGGAAGCATGTGGATAAAAGATTCTGTTAAACTCCACATAACGCGAATAATTGTAATGATATCCTAACGAAGCTCCAAAGCGTAGCATCGTATTCTCCGACCGCATCCATACATTATTTACAGAGACCCCTCCGTATGTCGTCGTTACCCAAGGCCAGCTGTAGGCAAACATAGTTCGCTTACTTCTATCTTGAGGATACATACGCATCTCGGCAATCGATAGATTATTGTATCCATTAAACTGTATATTCGAAACTAGCTTTCTATGCTCCAGCTGAAGATTAGAAACCATCCCATAAGTTGTACTCCATCCCGGCATATCCATATGTACTAAGTTTTCAGGACGCTTCGTATCATCCATATAATGCTCTACTGCGTTAAAGTATAGCTTTGTATTCCAAGATCTGATGCTACCCTTCTCAAATAACTGCTTGTAAGTGGCAGAAGTAATGATTGCTCTAGAAAGCCATAAATCCATTGGAAGTGCCGGATAACCTACATCTTTGGCTACATCAAATATGGCATCCAGTCTAATAGAAGACAGTTCCGATGTTTTATAAGCCAGGCCGGCCGAAGCATTCAGCTTGCTGTACTGAGAATGTTGAACCTCCTCCTGATTTCCATCATAATAGTTTCCGGCTTTCCGATAGGCTATGCTTCCATCCGTCACAAATCGTTTTCCAGAATAGGATAAGTTTAATAAATTAAACACCTGCTTATTATTCCACTCTACACCCGTTTGATAGATCCCGCTCCACTTTTTCAAAAGACCAAATGGTGTTACTTTTCTTTTAAAATCAATGTTACCACCTATTGTAGCACCATGCATATTTCCTTCCTGCCCTGAACGAATATCAATCGATGACAGATTATTACTCTCCAAATAGGTAGATACAGGATCCATTTTATCGGTACAGGCTCCAAATATGTGCATACCATCTATAGTAATGGAGGACCGCTCTATTGTCATATTGTTCAACAGGGGCTCCCACGCGTAAGCTCCTCGCTTAATAAAACTTACTTGCTCGGAAGCAGCCAGATACTCATCAATAGATGTGGACTGTTTTATATCTGCATGTATATTTCTTTTAGCAGCTTTTATTTTAATCTCCTCCAGCACCCTTGTTGTATCATCCTGCGCAGGCTCCTGAGCCTTAATACCCGTCGTAATTATTAATATCACTAAAGCAATATGTAGGGCCTTCATGAAATATCAGAATAAAATGTCAATATGTAGTTCACTTTTCGCGCCTTCCACACCGGGGGTGAAATCTTTAGAAACTTCCATTCCCTTTACTACATTCCCAGATGGATTGAGTAATATAAAATTCAGCGTCCAATTGCCTGTCATAGTATAGTTCACCACACCATGATACAATCCGTCGTCCAGCTGTATTAAATCCTCATTATTAGGCGAAGAATGATTTCCCATCGAAGGCTCAGGCATACGGGGATCTAAAAGCAGCTTGTATCCCGTCACTTCAGTATAATAGTACTGTACAGGAAAAGGAAAACTATCAACCGAGGAAGAATCAATTGTTTTACATTGATATATCCCAGCTACTAGATCGTTTTCTCCCACTTTCGGTTTGTATGGAGATACGAGCGCAATAAGATATTTTATATCATCATTCCCAACAAAAGCCGTCATGCCTAAATTTTTATTAGGTTGCTCCAGCACTTTCACCTTTCCGCTTGCATAATGTGATTTATTATCAGTAGTAAAGCTTACATAAAGCTGCGAGCTTTCATTAGGACGATCCTCGTCTACAAACACTACATATCCTGAAAAATAATTACTATCAGAATGATATTGCAAGTGATATTGATGCGGACAGGATATCCGAGAGCCATCACTATTTTCTTTAAAAGGGAAAAAAGCAATGCTCGAAATCTGGCCAGTTTGGTCATTCGAAGTATCAGTAATTCTTACGCGAATCGGATTATATCCTTTATAAAATTTACCGTTCAAAGCTTCAATATGCACTACGTAATTATCAGTATGCAATAAAGCCGCTTCCTTGAAATCATAATATACCGGCACCTCTGCATTTCTCTCCGCTTCATAGTCCGTCTTAGCCTTGGTACAAGACAATAGCAACAGGCATACTACACCTGAGATGAGTATTCCATTCTTCATAAAGAAAATCAATCAAGAGAATTGTGTAATAAAGCGTCAGGTCAACGTACTAGCATTATTTATTCATTCGGCAATGGTAATAATCCGATAACCGCAACACTCCAGTGTTTTGGCAACGTATACGAAAAGCAGTTCCGTATAGCATGGGTAATAAATGCCTAAAACACATAGTACAGCACAAACTATAACGCCAATGCTATAAGATGAATGAATAAATTATGCCTGTATAGAGAGAGAAGATTCCGGAGGCTTTACAACAGCAGTTGTATAGAGAAAAGAATAGAGAGGGCTTCGATATAACGAATAATTATCTTTTTTATCAAACGGCAACTGAGTCTCAATAGACACAATACGTACAGAGCAAAAAACAACTGTTTCAAACTGCAATTGTTTCAGCATCTCACTGGCTTTCTGCTCAGTTTCTTCACGTTGCATCTGTGCCAGCTTACAATGACCGTTGCATTGCAATTGAGGTCGATTCTTATTTACACAAAAAAGATCAATAAAAAAAGCCTTGTTATATTCATAAACTGCATACAGCACGGTATTTCTCATTACACTGATAAGCATAATGACCATTACAAATACTGTTGCTATTTTATATAAATACTTCAAGGAATAACACTTTGGACCTTGCGAGTGCAAAGGTACAAAAAAGAATTATTCCCTGAAGACTTTATTAACTAAATTAGATTTGCTACTTAGCTTTTATGTTCACTTCCGATACAGCAATCTTAGAAAGCAACTTGTCGCAATTCTTTTCTTCCTGTAAAGTTGATTTTAATAAACTGACAGCATCTTTATGACCTAATTGACTAGCATAAGTGGCCAGTGTACCATAAGTTGCAATTTCATAATGCTCTACCTTTTGACTGGCAGCAATGATACCCGCGTCTCTTACTGCTCCCGGCTCAGTTTCTTTAAGAATACTTTTTCCTTCCTTTAGCAAACCATCCATAGCGTCACACTTTTCAGCTTTGGCTTTCTTACCTAGTATTGCAAACACTTCTTCCAATCGTGTCACATGCTGTTGGGTTTCGGCAATGTGGTCATCAATGGCAGTTTTCAATTTTGCCGAGGAAGCATTAACTTTCATCAAAGGCAATGCTTTTAAAAGGGCTTTTTCGGCCCAATACATATCTTTAAGTCCGTCTTCAAAAAATTCTAATAATTCTTGTGCGGCATCTTTCTTTGCAGCTATTTTTTTTGCAGGTGCTTTTCTTTGAGGCATAAATAAATATTTAAAGTTTAAAATAAAAAAGTTGAGAGGTAATTGACTGCGGAATTTTATAGCTTTCAAAATAAAAGCTAATATTTCACACTACCGTCTTGAACCAAGAGGACTATAATATTTAAAATATAATTTACAGTGAGGAATCTTGCTGCTTTAGATTGGTAATAATATAACACATTACGCCGCTGCGCAATTCCTGATACCATTCCCATTCTTCCAAGAGAATATCTTTTCCGTTAGTTATATAATTATTCAACAATATAATGGCATCTGCGGTAAAATGTATATTGGCAGATATGACCTCCTTGTCAGCACTTAATATTTTCAGCATATAAATGTTTTTAAGAGTTTAGGAAATACATTTATCCTATAGAGGACATCTTCTTATGAGCTGAACTACTAAAAAGGAGGACAATTCTTACAGCCTAAATAATAAGGAGCGGAATATGAAATTCAGACAAATGATTAGCTCTAATTCATATGAAGATAATCTTTTAAATCCATACTGACAAATAAACCTTATTTAAGCTTGTTAAGAATGCATCCGACTTGTATTATACAAGAAGAATGCCATTTAATTTTATTCATATCTTTTTAACAGATTTTATGAGTGATCTTAATACAAAACCAGTATTCGTAAGTAAAAAAACGCCCCCGAATAACCGGGAGCGTTTCAATAAAGCTAATTGCTAGATAAAATTGATTATTATCTCATGTTAGTGTGTGCTGTGTGTATCCAGAGGTACATAATCTGCTACCATTTCAGCGGCATAATCCACTTTCTTTTCCTTACCAAAACGGCGTTTCAAACTATCGAAGATAGAGTAAACAACCGGCACTACAACCAGCGTAAGGAATAAAGAAGATAATAACCCTCCGATAATCACAATGGCCAACCCTCTGTTTACATCCGCACCATCACCCTGAGCAATGGCAATAGGCACCATACCAATTACCATCGCAATAGTTGTCATAAGGATAGGACGCAAACGCGCCTGATTGGCTGCTACCAGAGCATCATGGGTATTATCGCCCTGCTCTTTACGATGATTGGCGAAGTCTACCAACAGGATAGCGTTCTTGGTTACCAAACCAATCAGCATGATAATACCTAAAATGGTAAAGATGTTCAGTGATTGATTAGCCAGAGCCAGGAATAATAATGCTCCTATAAATGATAGTGGCACCGAGAAGATAATAATAAAAGGTGTCAGGAAGCTATCGTATAATACTACCATCACCAAATACACCAACAGAATCGCAGCAATAAGTGCTACTCCCAGTGTTCCAAATCCTTCCTGCTGATTCTCCATCGTTCCACCCCAGATATACACTACTCCTGGTTTTTTATCCAGCTGTTTTATTTTTTCTTCCCATTGTGCAGCTACAGTACCTAGTGGTACACCTATTACCTGCCCTTGTACAGATACTGCCGGAGATTTATCGCGGCGCTCCAACAAAGTAGGACCGGAGCCATACCCTACTTCAGCAAATTGTTCCAGCGCAATAGGAATACCCTGATTGTTTAAGAATTTCAATGATTTTACATTATCAATATTCGCACGAGCGGATTCTGCAAATCGAATATTGATATCATATTCATTATCACCGATGGTAAACTTATTATCGGTGTTACCAGAAAATGCCGTTTGCATAGCCATCCCCACTGTAGCGATGTTCAATCCAAGTGCCGTCATTTTATCACGGTCCACTTTTACGGTTATCTCCGGATTTCCTGATTCAGAGGTAAGCTTTACACCTGTAGCACCAGGGATGGTTCTTAAGAGGTCTGCCGCTTTTACGGCCATCTCTTCAGCATCCTGCACAGAAGGTCCTATAAAGGTCATTTGCAATGGTGCTTGTTCGGCACCCATCAATCCCACATTTACTGTTTTAATTTTGGCATCCACCAATACATTTTCCAGTTCACGCTTCAGTACTGCTGAGTATACCTTCGAATTTCCCTTGTAACTTTTTTTCAACTTTACGTGTATTTCTGCTTTATAACGCGTACCAGTAGTTGAAATCAATCCGTCCGATGCCTGTCCTACCATGGTAATCATATCCTCTACCTCGGGTTTTTGACGGATATAGTTCTCAGCCCTTCGAGTCAGTTCATTTGTCTTTTCGATAGATGCATCTTTTGGCAATTCAAACTGCACATAAAACTCCCCTCTATCGTTGGCCGGGAAGAAATCGCTTCCTATATATCCATTACCTACCAGCGATACCGAAGCAAAGAATAATATCAATGCAACCAGCAGTGTGAGTATTTTATTCAAGCGCGAACGCAATGACCATTTTAAAATTCCCGATACCCAATGCGTAAAGGATTTTAATCCTCTCTCAAATCCGTGAATGATTTTCCCCAGCAATGATTTTTCACTGATTAACTCCAGCTTACCGAAGCGAGAGTACAACCAGGGCACGACGGTAAACGATACGAGCAGTGACAAGGAGGTAGATATCACCACGGTTACACAGAATTGAGCCAGAATGTTAGCCACCAACCCTGTGGACAGTGCAATAGGTAGGAACACCACAATAATTACCATAGTAATAGCAGTAACCGTGAAGCCAATTTCCTTAGCACCGTCATATGCAGCACGCACTTTATTTTTACCCATCTCCATGTGACGGTGAATATTTTCAATCACCACAATTGCATCATCCACCAGAATACCTACCACCAAGGAAAGTCCCAGCAACGACATCAGGTTAAGAGTATATCCCATTAACTTCAATCCGATGAAAGTTGCAATTAGCGATAGCGGAATAGCCACCATAGTAATAGCAGCATTGCGCAGACTGTGTAGGAAGAAGAGCATAATAAACCCTACCAGCACAATCGCAAGCATTAGGTCGTGAATAACATTGTTGGCAGCATTCAACGTAAACCTTGACGTATCGTTGGCGATATTGATCTTTACGCCGTATATAGAATAGTCTTTCTCAATTTGGCCGATGGTTTTTTGTACCGCTTCCGATACGGCTACGGCATTGGCATCTGACTGCTTAAACACCTGTAGCAATATGGTATTCTCCTGATTTACGCGAGCAATTTTTTCTATCTCCTTCACGCCATCCTGCACATCAGCTACGTCTTTAAGGAATATAGTGGCTCCACTTGGTGTCGTTATCGGAAGATTTCGCAGTTCCTCCAGCTCGACCAGCTTACCGGCCAGACGAATCGTAGTTCTGTTTTCGCGTGTAGCTACATTCCCGGTAGGAAAATCGAGGTTAGATGCAGCAACAATCTGCTGTACTTGATTTATAGACAACCCGTACCCCTGCAGCTTATCCGGATCAACACTAATTTGAATTTCGCGCTGTTCTCCACCAATTAAATCTACTTTGGCCACCCCATTGATGCGAGCAAATACCGGCTGAATTTTATTATCTAACAGATCATACAATTCTCTTTCAGTAAGATTAGATGTTACTGATAAACTCATGATGGCTACATCATCGAAAGAGAACTTGGAGAGTGTGGGTGCATCTACATCATCCGGCAAATCATTCAACACGGTATTGATTTTACGTTGCGCTTCCGTGAGCAAAAAGTTCACATCAGCACCGGCATTCAGCGTAATCATTACCAGCGAAACATTCTCCAACGATTTGGATTCGATCTTTTTAATACTTTCCAAAGAGGAGACCGCATCTTCTATCTTCTTCGTCACGGATGTTTCCACCTCAGTAGGAGAAGCACCGGGATACACGGTCTGAATGGTAATTACGTTTACCTCAAACTTAGGCACCAACTCGTATCCCAACTGAGTGTAGGAAAAGATACCACCCAGCGTTAGTATGATAAACAACACAATAATAACACTGGGCCGTTTTATAGAAATCTCAGATATTTTCATTGTTTAAATTTTCCAGCGATGAATCATCAATTTTTCGAACACTTACTTAATAATCTGTATCGGCGTATTATTAAATAGATTTACCTGACCTGAAACAATCACTTGTTCATCGGCTTTAATACCATCAATAATTTCGATGTAATCGCCAAAGCTTCTTCCAGACTGAACCTTACGTTCCACCGCCTTGCCGTTTTCAACCACAAATACTTTGTTATCGCTTACACTACCTACAAAAGCGGCACGCGGCACTACCAATACGTCTTCCATCTGTCCTTTGCCAAAGTGAGCGGTACCATACATACCGGCACGCAGTTCATTGCCAGGATTGGGAATTTCCACCTCTACCGGGAAGTTCAATCCGCCTTCAGCCTTAGGTGCTATGAAAGTGATTCTTCCGGTAAATGTTTTATCAGGAATTACACTTACGGTTACCTGAACGGGTTGTCCCACTTTCAGGTTGATGACATTCTTTTCATCTACATGTACTCTAAGTTTTACAGAACTGATATTTACGATGTCAAAAGCAATCGTTCCTGGATTAACATAACTGCCGGGTTCTATTTTTCGGGCATTTACAATACCCGATACTGATGTGCGTATAGCTACATCCCCTGCAATCAGTTTAGCAGACTTTAAATTATTCAAAGCTGATTCGTACTGCAAGCGCATAGCATCCAGCTGTTGCTGTGTAACACCGCCTGTTGCAAATGCAGCTTCATAACGCTCCAAATTCATTTTGGCGTTCTCTAGGTTCGCCTGTGCATTAGCCACATTTACGTTTTGCTTATTACCTTCGATAATGGCCAGTGTCTGTCCTGCCTTCACAAAGTCTCCTTCCTTCACCGACACACTTACGATTCTTCCGCCGGTTTCAGCCCCCACACTTACTTCCTGCTTAGGAATAAAAATTCCGTTGGCAGTATGGCTAATATCTAATTTTCTTACTGCAGCAGTATCTACGCGCACTGCTACGGCGGGGTTAGTTTTAGCCACTTCAGCAGTAGCCGCTTGGTTGGCAGCTTTGTTTTTGTTGAGGATACTCATAATACCCAGCAACACGCCTACCATTACTGCTAGGGTAACGAATACTCTTACGATGGATTTTTTCTTGCTCTTCATATCTATTTGGACTATTAGTCGTTTAATAATGATTTTAAATTTCCGTTGGCTTTGATGAACTGTATTTCAGCAATCTTATAATTCAGTAATGATGTATTCAAATTATTCTGCGCATCGGCATATGCATTTTCGGCATCCAGTACTTCCGTAAGTGTAGCCAGACCGTGCTTATAGTTGTTCTTGGTATTATCCAGCACTTCTTTTGCCATCTGTACATTTCTACGATTAGCATCTACAGTGAGCAGGCTATTTTTGATTTGAGCCCTTGCGTTTTCATTAGCCAGGCTCAGTGCCAATTTGGTATCCTCCATCTGTACCTTGGCTTTTTTCAAATCCACCTCCGCCTGATTAATACGAGCACGGGTTGCACCACCATTGAAAATAGGTATGGACAGGTTCAATCCTAATGAGGAATAGGGTGACCCCTTTACCTTATCGGAATTAGCAAATATGGGAAAGCTGGAACCCATATTCAGATACCCCAAACTACCGTTGAAGCTTAAGGTAGGATAGTAGGCAGCCTTCTTGGCCTGCTTGTTTAATGTGAGCAGTTCAATTTGTTTTTCGAGCACTTTAATTTCGGTACGGTCGTTTACATTACCGCTTTGCATCAGTATGCTTGCATTAATGTCGAATGTTTCCTCAGGCAACACAACTTCCTTATCCATGTCCATACCGATTGCGAACTTTAGGGCATTCTCCGTCAACGTAAGTGAGTTTTGGATTTGCTGCAATGTGGCTTCCAGGTTGTTAATCGCCACATTAGTTCGGTCCAGATCTATCTTCCGGGCTAGGCCTGCATCTACCAAACCCTTAATCACCGCTCCGGTTTTTCGGGTATTTTCGAGATTGGTTTGCACCGTTTGTTTTTGCAATTGCAATTGAAATACTTGATAATAAGCATTAGCTACTTTTTCTATCAATTGCTCATCGGTAAGCTCTTTATTAATCTGATAAAACTCTCGGGTAGTACGAGCAGCCTTCAGTCCGGTGAAAACCGACTGGTTAAACAGCTGCTGATTTACTGTTACCACTGAGTTGGTCTGCCATTTCTGTCCGAAAGAAACCATCACGATTTCACCCGGACGCCCAATCAATTCGCCGGGAAGGGCGCTTTGTTGTAGAAGCGGATTGTAAGTAAGCCCCCCAGATCCGGTAATTTGAGGTAGTGCACTAGCCTTAGTTTCGTCAATCAAGTACTGTGCATTTTCTACATCCAGTTTAGCTTTTTGAGCTTCTGCTTTGTGCTCCAAGGCATATTGAATAGCCTGTTTTAGGGTAAGGACTTCCTGAGCTTCCACTGCTGGCACGGAAAAAATCACAGCCAGCAAAATCATCACGCGTTTTAGATTCATAATCAACTAACGAGTTAAAAATTTTCCTTCAAAAATGAATTCTAGCATTTGTTTCTGACACACGAGCACGCTGTCAATCTTTTCGGGATTGGGCAAGTGTGTCAGGTAATCTTCCAGTTTATGTGCTATTGAAATACTTCTCAAGATTTCAGCGATTTTATTACTTGCATCCACAGGATCTTTCAAAGCAATCTCCCCGCTTTCGATACCTTTCGTAATTAACGAGTGAATACTTTGCACATCTTTGTCCGATATTTCCTTCATCACATCTTTTAAACCACCGCCTTTTACCACCTCTTCCATTTCATGGGTTTGAAACATTACATACTTCTTATGCATAGCGGCGCGGGCGTCCAGTACCGCAAAAAAGGTTTGCATAAAACCACCTTCATAAGCTGCTATAATGACCTGCTCGTTCATAAAAACCTCCTCCACAATAGCCCGTAATACATCCTTAAAAATGGCCAGTTTATCGGCGTAATAGTAATAGAGGTTAGCTTTTGTAATATGTAAATCATCGGCCAGTTCGGAAAGCGTGGTCTTCTGATAACCAAAATGACCAAACCGCTTGATAGCAGCCTGAATGATTTGCTCTTTGCGTGTTTCCATTTAAACTTTTTACTATTTGACTTTTTTAATTGAAAAGTCAAAAGTACAAAAAAGATAAATTTTAGGGTTTATTAATGTAATTTTTTACGAAAATTTAGCAGATGACAATCTCTAAGACAGCAATAAGAGGTTCATATTCAGAGAATATCAGCATGGAAATCTTAAAGCCAATTAGGAAAGGAGCGCCTAGAAAATATTTTAAAGAGCCCCTGTTTTAGAGCGTTGAGTTAGTTGTTAATTCAGCCTAGCTGACACAAAAAAAGCAGTCACATACATATGTAACTGCCTGATTATCATCGCTCCCCCTGCTGGACTTGAACCAGCGACCCTCTGATTAACAGTCAGATGCTCTAACCAGCTGAGCTAAGGAGGAATATCGCCTTCCCTTTCGGGGCAGCAAAAATAAGGGTTTTTCTAATTCATTTCCAACACCTGCAAAAAATTTTTATAAACGATGGTCTGTATACCGCTTTGCAGGCACTTGATGACCCAATTTTTCCAGAATTTCGGCGGGCACCACCATCTCTAAAGCCCCCAGCACATCCTCTAGCTGATGCAGTGTTCGGAAGCCGATGACCGCCGAGGCCAGCACCGCGGACCTTAAGACATAGTGTAATGCCAATGCGGTTTTATTGTAACCTTCTTGTAACAGGCTATTCATGGTTTGCTGAACCTGTGCCACACCTGCGGCGGTATGTCCTTGATAGTCTTTAGCCGGTTTGTCTACCAGTAGTCCCTGCGCCAGAACGCCCCGTGCAACTATGCTAATATGGTGTTGTTCCAGTAATTGCAGCATTTCTTCCTCCGGCCGACGGTCCAGCACACTATATTGAATCATTACACTCTGAATATTAGATAGCGCCGCGTACTTGCGAATCACATTGGGCCTTATACTAGAAATACCATAATAACGTATTTTCCCTTCCTGCACCAGCTGCTCAAAAGCTTCAATAGTTTCTTCAATAGGATCTTCTATAGTTCCTCCATGAAGTTGGTACAAATCGATATAATCCGTATTCAGTCTGGATAAGCTTTTTTCCACTGCACTGAGTATATAAGATTTGCGTGGATTCCAGTCCCAACCACTCCCATCTTCTCGCCATTGGTTACCTACCTTGGTAGCAATAATCACCTTATCACGCACAGGTTTCAGCAAGCGTCCAATGAGCTGCTCATTCTCTCCCTTATCATAAAGGTCGGCAGTATCAAAATAATTTACGCCTGCATCCAGAGCGCGATGTATCAATGCCTCTGCCTCCTGGCGAGAGCTTTTCAACAGAGACATACATCCAAAGCCTATCACAGAAGCCTCAATATCCGATTTACCAAGCTGATGATACTTCATTATATATCAATTTTGTTCATAAACCTGCAAATAACCTGCCGCAATTCTTTACCTACAACAACAAAACTATATCAGGAAATATCTATATTTAACCTACATTAGTCCCCTCCCTTTAGTAGGAATAAAAAAGATATCATCTATGACTATTGAACAAAAAATCCAACAAACTAAATTCACTAACCCCTATCAGAAGCTTGCTCTAAATTTAATATACACATGTCGCAATCTGGAGTTTTTCCTCAATCATCAATTTAAAAAACACGATCTTACCTCGCAACAGTACAATATACTACGCATTTTACGAGGCAGCAATCCTACACCACTATCCACTCAACAAATAAGAGAGCGGATGGTTGATAAGATGAGCGACACCAGTCGTATTGTTGATCGGCTTCTGTTAAAAAAACTGGTTACGAAAAAAATCTGTCATGCCGATAACCGTTTGGTAGAAGTGCGCATCACGGCCAAAGGATTGAAGTTGCTTCAGAAATTGGACAATGTGGACAACAGCTTGGCGGTATATTTAAATGCACTAACGGAAAGAGAAGTAAACCAGCTAAATAAGCTACTGGATAAAATTAATTCCAAATCCTGATTTCATTGGGAGCAACTGGCTATTTTTGCGATTATGCTTAATCGTAAAACAGTCCTATTACTTTGTTCAGCCCTTTTGGTACATTTTCTCTACGCGCAACCCCACTCCGAATTCAGAGGGGTTTGGATTGCCACTGTGATGAATATCGACTGGCCTCCTCAAAATGCCAGTGCAGAAGCTCAAAAGGCAGAGTACATTCGTCAATTAGATTTGCACCAGCGCAACGGCATGAACGCTGTAATTGTACAGGTGCGCCCTAGCGGTGATGCTTTTTTCCCTTCTCCTCACGAACCGTGGAGCCAATGGCTTACAGGAGTACAAGGCCGAGCCCCTGTTCCTTTTTACGACCCGCTTGCTTTCATGATTAAAGAAGCTCACAAAAGGGGCATGGAATTTCATGCTTGGTTGAATCCCTATCGTGCGGAATTTTCGATAGGTAAATCTTCTATTGCCCCTGAAAACAATATTAGAAAGAACCCACACTGGTATGTTACTTACGGAAATACTCGTTACTTCAACCCGGCCAACAAGGAAGTACAGCAGTTTGTGGTAAACGTAATTAAAGATATTGTAAGAAGATATGACGTAGATGCCATTCACATGGATGATTATTTTTATCCTTACCCTGTAGGCGGTAAGGATTTTCCAGATGATCATGATTATCGGGCATCTGGCACCACACTCAGTAAAGCCGACTGGCGCAGAAGCAATGTGGACTCAATTATTAAACATATCAATATCGCCATCAAATCCGTTAAGCCCTATGTAAAATTCGGTATCAGTCCCTTTGCAGTCTGGCGCAATCTGAAGGATGATACGCAAGGCAGCGATACCAAAGCAGGACTTACTAATTATGATAATCTATATGCAGATATCTTATTATGGCTGCGCAAGGGCTGGATCGATTATGTAACGCCGCAGTTATATCGCGAGATCAACGATCCACTCATTCCCTTCGAAAAAATGGTAAGCTGGTGGGCGGCACACAGCTTCGGACGACATGTATACATAGGACATGGCATCTATCGTGCGCTGGAGAACAGTGCCAACTGGAAAAAGCCTACCCAATTGCCCGATCAGATTAAAATTGTACGCAGTACGCCGGGTATACATGGCAGTGTGTACTACAGCAGTCGCGTATTCAAAAGCAATCCCAACGGCTGGAACGATTCGCTTCGAAACAATTACTATCGCGAACCTGCCAAAGTGCCGGATATGCCCTGGCTACCGAAAAGACCGGCATGGGAATAAATTTACCCTTTCAACTCTTTTAATAAATCATAAAACTCAGCTTTTAAAGCTGCCAGCTCCTGTTCTACTGTAGTTAATCGTTCTTCAAGACTATTAGCTGCCGTTGCAACAACAGGAGTATTTTTTATATAGCTTTCCACAACTGATGCCTCACCGAAGAGATGCATGAAGCGAGCTTCTTTCTGTCCGGGTTGCCGCTCCAGTTGTTTCACAAACGGTACGGGAGCAGTAGCCAATTTTTCAAGAACACTGTGTACTTCAGCCAATCCTTCAAACTCGTATAACCTACCGGAATTACTATTGATTTCGCCGGGAGTAAGCGGTCCTCTCAGAAATAATAGGCACAGCACAGCTATTTCATCCGGAGCGAATTCGTAGTTTACCGCAATATTGTGTTTGTACTTTACAACCCGACTGGTGCCTCCCGTAACAGTTGATACTAGATTTTTACGCTTCAGTCTGTCCAGGCAAAGCGCTACAGTTTGCTCATCATAATTAACCACAGGATTTCTGGAGGTTTTCTGATTACAGGCGGCAGTGAGTCCGTTTAATGTCATCGGATAATACTCGGGTGTAGTTCTTGATTTTTCCATCAAGGCACCTAGTACGCGAATTTCTTCAGCATCGAGCTGGGGTAAAGATTTTATATCGATTGGTTCCATATCAACATATCATTTCTTTTCAATAAGGTGCTATCCTTCATACACTTCGGGGTTGACGATAGTAGGAAGTTTTTCTCCTTTTAATCCTGCTATTACATTTTTGGCAGCCATTATAGCCATACCATCGCGTGTCTCCTGAGTGGCCGAACCTATATGTGGCAAGATACATACATTAGGCATCATTAATAAAGGGTTAGAAGGATCCATCGGCTCGGGATTGGTAACGTCTAGCCCGGCACCCCAAATGAGGCCTTTTTCCAACGCCTCTTTCAAATCCGCTTCGTTGTGTAAAGCACCGCGGGCGGTATTGATAAAGATTGCCGTGGGCTTCATTTTTGCAAATGCTCCTTTATTAAAAATCTCTTTATTCGATTCGGAAAGATTGGCATGAAGCGACAACACATCACTTTCGGCCAACAACTCATCATAGCTCACGTACCTTGCTTCCAAAACCTCTTCTGCATGCAGATTGCGATTGCGATTATGATAGATGATGTTCATGCCATAAGCAGCCTTACACTTTTGAGCCATTTCAAATCCAATTTTTCCTAGTCCGAAAATGCCTAACGTTTTTCCGTATAACTCAATTCCTAAATCCGCTACAGGCTCAAATCCCTTCCATTTACCATCCAATATTTTTCTGTAATTATAAAAAGCCTTTCTACTTACAGCCAACATAAGCAGAAATGCAGTATCGGCAGTAGCCCGGCTCAACACATCGGGAGTATTACCCACCGGTATTTTCAATTGCGTAGCCATGGGTATATCTACATTATCATATCCTACAGCAAAAAGAGAAATAACTTTAAGATGTCGGCACCGCTCCAGAAAATGCGCATCTATTTTATTAAACCCTACACTCATCATTGCATCATATTGTTGACATACAGCAATCATCTCCTCTGAGTGCAGCGGTCTGTCGTCAACATGTACCGTTACTTCAATGCCGGCTTCTTTCATCAGGTTGATGCCAACTTCAGGGATTGCTTTTGTAACAAACACTTTCATATGCTGCAATATTTGTGTTAAAAACTGGTTTATGAACTGTAAACATACAATCAATTCTTCAGCTTGCAGTTATTCGCCCTTGCTTTTATGCCATTCACCGAGTTTTTGTGCCACACAAAGTACTTTGTATTGCCCACTACTAACGATTGCAGGTATCTTTGTTATACATCAGTAGTCTTTATGAATATCGAAAACACACAAAGCCAGATGCGAAAGGGGGTATTAGAATATTGTATACTCTCCATCATAAAGAGAGAAGAGCTTTACCCCAGTGAGATAGCAGAGAGAATGAAGCATGCAGGCTTGTCTATTCTGGAAGGCACATTATATCCTTTACTGACACGATTAAAAAACGCAGAAATGGTTACTTATCGCTGGAAAGAAAGCTCAGGAGGACCTCCCAGAAAATATTTTTCACTAACGGAAAAAGGTCACGAATTTTATAAAGAATTAAAACAAACTTGGGATGAACTTTCAGCAGCCGTAAATACGCTGACCCATTCATAAATAAAACCACCAAAAATGAAGCAAGTAATAAACGTAACATTCGGAGGCAGCAATATCGCTATAGAAGATACCGCATACGAAAAAGTGGTATCTTATATGGATAGCCTTCGACAGTACTTTCAGAACGAGGAAGGCAAAGAGGAGATTGTGGCAGATATTGAAGCTCGCTTCGCCGAGCTGATGCAGGAAAAACTGAAGAACGGAGCCCCGCATATCACTGAGGCTGACGTGGAGGAACTGATTGCCACACTAGGCCGACCGGAAGATTTTGATGCGAATGCCACCAAAAACACCGGCACCAAGGAGCAGGAATCTGATTTTTCTTTTGGAGAAAAACGTCGCCTATATAGAGATCAAAATAATAAAATATTGGGGGGCGTATGTAGCGGTATTGCCAACTGGTTAAATATTGACCCTACATTAGTGCGGATAATCTTTGCCATTGTTTCCTTTGGTGGTTTTGGAACAGGCATCTTTATTTATCTGGTGCTGTGGGTAATTCTGCCAGCTCGAAGCATGGACGTGTACAAAGGCAAAAGAATGTACCGCGATCCTGACAATAAATGGTTGGGAGGCGTGGCCAGTGGTATTAGTGCTTACTTCAATATCAACCCCAGTATTGTGCGCTGGGTATTGGCTATACCAGCTATGCTAAGTTTTTTGCAGGGCATTAATGCCTTTGGATGGCATGGAAGTCACCATCTATTTCCCCTATTGTTCAGTGGTCTCACCGGTACCTTTATTTTTCTTTACATCGTATTGTGGATCATTTTACCCGAAGCTACCACTCCATATCAAAAAATGGAGATGCGAGGCGAGCATATCGACATTAATACTATCAAGCAAAACATACAGAACTCCATGGGAGATGTAAATGAGCGTTTGAAAAACTGGGGCAATGAGGTAAAAGATTCTGCAGAAAGATTCGGACAAAGAGCCCAGAAACAATTTGCTTATACAGCACGCAGAGGTGGCCAAGGGCTAGGATATGTGCTCTCCATGATTATTAAAGGTTTTTTCATCTTGATGGTAAGCATTATTGCCATCACACTCATGGTCATCTTCCTAGCGTTTCTTTTCAGTGGAGTAGCGTTTGAACCTTTTCAGGACTTTTTATGGACCAGTGATACTCAAAAATGGCTGGCATGGGCATCTTTAATATTGTTTATAGGAGCGCCGGCGGCGGGCTTAGTAGTATGGTTATGCAGAAGAATCTTTAACATACATACACCGGGGGATTATTTGAAATGGACCTTCAGCGGTTTATGGGCCATTGGCTGGATTTGCATGATGTTTTTCTTTGCTAATATCTCCCGCGATTTTAGGAAAACCGAAGCTGTGGAAGAAACAGCATTTGCATCCACTCCGTCTGGCGACCGACTTATCTTTACAGTGACTGAACCCAAGCTGAGGTACGAAGGCAACTTTGGTTGGCTGAATACACCCACCGGCCATCTGGAGGGCATTAGTATTCACAATGATACTTTAATGATCTCTACTGTAAGCTTCGACTTTAAAAAAAGCGATGATAGCTTATTCCATATCAACATCATCAAAAATGCGATTGGAAAAGATAAGACTGATGCTGTAGAGCGCGCTAAACACATCAAGTATGATTTGTCTATACACGATAGTATTATAGATCTGGCTCCGGGTATTGCTGTCGATAAAAATAGTAAATACAGATTTCAAAGTGCTACAGTACAAGTAAAGGTTCCCGCAGGTAAAAAGATTTATATAGACGAATCGGTATTTAGTAAATTAAGTAAAGTGGACATCAACCACAATAACAACCGGCGATGGAATAGAAAATTCAAGCTGGTGTATAACAACTTTAGATCCTTGCGCGTCAATACAGATTATATCATGCAGAGCGATGGTATATTAAAAAGCACTGCTACTGATGATGATTCTGAAACATCTTACGATACCAATAAAGAAAACTATAGATGGAAAGGCATTAATAATAATGAACCCAACCATAAATTATATGCAAAACCATTACCACCTCCACCTCCGGCTCCACCAGCTGTAGACGATTCCTCAACACACGTATATAAATACGATCAAAGTCCTTCTGTAGAAGATATTAAGAAGCAGGAGCTTTTAAAAGAACTGGAGCGTAAACAGAAAGAAATCGAAGAGTTGAGAAAAAAATTAGAACAATAACATCATATCCAAAAACAAGATGGGTTGGACCATAATAGCCAACCCTTCTTCTTATGATTTTCGCGTTCAGTTAAACTACTTAGCTCGTCACTTCCCTGTTATATCATTAGTTTCGAAACTATAGAGTCCCGAACCAGTTTTCACTACCACATAATTATCTTCTTTACCTACAACTTCAACGTCAGATACGTCGTTCAGCGACTTGCCACTTTCGGTAATGGCAGCTACCTCTGCTGCAGGAATTAAAATGGTGGCTTTAGTGTTTACCGGTATCTCAATAGTAAGTATAAACTTGCCATTCTCACTTTTCCAAGTGCTGCTTACGGTACCATAATAGGTTTTCAAGGATGCAGATACATATGTAAACTTATCTCCCACATGTGGCTTAATTTGAATGTGCTTATAGCCTACTCCATCTTCATAAGTATCTATTCCGGCCATTTTTCTATACATCCAGTCTCCAATAGCACCGTAAGCATAGTGGTTGAATGAGTTCATACCTGGATTCTGGAAAGTACTATCGGGTTTGATACCATCCCATCTTTCCCAGATAGTGGTAGCACCCATCTTCACCGGATATAACCACGAAGGGTAAGTTTCCTGCAATAGCAGCTTATAAGCAACACTGTCATATCCAAACTTGGTTAGCACATGACAGAGATAGGGCGTTCCCAGAAATCCTGTGGTAAGATGATTATTGTAGCTCTCAATATTTTGCACTAAGCGTTTTGCTGCCTGCTGACGGAGCTCTTGCGGCAGCATGTCAAATTGCAGTGCCAGCACATAGGCAGTTTGCGTACTAGAAACTAGTCTGCCACTGGGTGTAACATATTCACGATTGAACGCTTTCTTAATACGATCCAGCAACTGTGAATATTCGGCGACATCTTCCTGCTTGTTTAAAAGCCGAGCTGTATTAATCAGCAATTGAGTAGAATGCGCATAAAAACACTGTGCTATAAGATATTTATCGGTAACAGCACTTTTGCCGTCATTGTCATCAAAAGGTCTGTAGAATAACCAATCGCCATAATGCCATCCAGAGTTCCAAAGATCGTCCTTGGCTGTACGACGTATACTTTCCACATAAGCCTTCATACTGTTATATTGTCTTTCCAAAATACGCTTGTCGCCATAAGCCAAATACATATTCCATGGCACAATGGTAGCGGCATCGCCCCAGCCCGCACTGTTGGCATTATTGCCCAATACATTGGGTATTACTTGGGGCACTCTTCCGTCTATCTGATCGGCTTCTACATCTTTAAGCCATTTTGCAAAGAAGTTATTAACGTTCATATTAAAGGCAGCCGTGCGTGAAAATGCTTGCGCATCACCGGTCCAACCCAATCTTTCATCGCGCTGAGGACAATCGGTAGGAACATCCAAAAAATTACCTCTTTGCCCCCATTGAATATTATGCTGCAGCTGATTGATAAGCGGATGAGAAGTGGTAAAAGTTCCTGTAGTTTCCATATCCGAATACAAGGCAACAGCTTCGAAATTTTCGGGCCTCAATTCACCCGGATAACCTTCTACCTTCACGTATCTGAACCCGTACCAGGTAAAGTAAGGATGAAAGGTTTCTTCTCCTTCGCCTTTTAATATATATACAGCTTGGGCCTTAGCAGCTCGCAGATTCTCAATATAAAAATTACCTTTTTTATCGAGCACCTCTGCATGCGAAAGCACAATGCGATCGCCTGGCTTTCCTTTTACTTTCAATTTTACCCAGCCTACCAAGTTTTGTCCAAAGTCGATTACCTGCTCACCTGCCGGAGTGGTAAATATCTTTATAGGCTTGAAGGTTTCCTGCTTTTTTACAGGTTCATTTACGGTGGCAATCAGCACACTTTTCGACTCTTTCAACACATTTACACCGTACCAGGCCGCATCGTTATATCCCGATTTTGTCCATCCTTCTTTTTTGTTGCGGGCATCAATAATCTCTCCATTATAGATTTGGGAATAAAGAATTTCGCTGATAGCCGATTTCCAGGTACCATCTGTAGCTACAATCTCCTTACTGCCATCGGTGTATGTAATGTTGATTTGTAGGAGCAGTGCCAGTTTATTACCGTAAAGATCTCCATTGTTCCTCCAGCCCAATATGCTGCGATACCACCCATTGCCCAGCATCACACCTATAGCGTTTTTATTGTTTTGTAGTAAGCCAGTTACATCATAGGCCTGATATTGTAAGCGCTTATTGTAAGAGGTCCATCCGGGAGTGAGCCAATATTCCCCAATCCGCTGACCGTTCAAGTAGGCTTCATACAGACCATGGGATGTAATGTATGCTGTAGCAGACTTTACTTTTTTATTAAGCGTAAATTCTTTTCGCAGTAGTGGTGCCGGACGATTTTCTGGCGTTTCATTAAATGCCGCCTGAATCCACTCTGCCTTCCATTCAAGAGTATCTAATAATCCGATATGAAAATAGGCCGGCGCACTCCAGGCAGATGTTTTTCCATGATTGTCCCATACTTTTACCTGCCATTCATATCGTGTATCGGAACGCAAAGGGCTCCCTTTATATGCTACATGTACGGAAGAGTCGGACTGTACTTTACCTGAACTCCATATTACTTGTTTTCCCTCCAATACTTTTATTTCATAGGCAGTTTGTCGAGTATTCCTTATTTTGGATTGAATCTGCCAACTAAAGCGGGGTTGTGTTTCTCCAAGCCCTATGGGATTTTTAAGGTTCTCCGTCAAAAGATGATTAACAGATAACTGCGCATAACCTGTCAATAACGACAAGCTAAGTGTGCATAATAAAAGGGTTCGTTTCATATTACGATGGTTTAAACAGTCATGGGAAACATAGGTAAAGCATAGTTTGCACTCCCTAGGTTTTTCATACGCTCCATTTACGATAAGCACATGGAATTAGCAATCTCCATCTCAGGCAAACAATTGTAAGGATTAAAGTTAAGAGGTACAATTATTTAACTATCATGTACTGTCATGCACATGATAGTTAAATTGCATATAAAGAAAATTAAAGCTCCGCTTCTTTCTTATTCAGCGCCTTCCACAATGCATCTTTCAATTCGGTGAGACCGGTTTGTGTAACAGAAGAAATAAACATGTGAGGAATGTGCTCCGGCATTTCTTTACTAATTGCTTCGCGAAGTTCATCATCCAGCATATCGCTCTTACTAATAGCTATCAACATTTCCTTATGCAGCAGTTCTGGATTGTATTGTTCTAGCTCGTTCAAAAGCACTTCAAACTCTTTACGATGGTCGGAACTATCTGCCGGTATGAGAAAGAGCAAAACGGGATTGCGCTCTATATGTCTTAGAAACCGATGTCCCAAGCCTCGTCCTTCGGCTGCACCTTCGATAATACCCGGCAGGTCGGCCATACAAAAGCTTCTTCCATCTCTATACTGTACAATTCCCAAATTAGGGGTAATAGTGGTAAATGCATAATCTGCAATTTTAGGTTTAGCAGCGGTTATAACAGATAAGAGCGTAGATTTGCCCGCATTTGGAAAGCCTACCAGCCCTACATCGGCCAATACTTTTAGCTCCAAAATTTTCCAACCCTCTACACCGGGTAATCCTGGCTGTGCATATTCAGGAGCCTGATTGGTTGCAGTAGCAAAATGTGTATTGCCCCATCCGCCCTTACCTCCAGGCAACCATATTACCTCCTGCCCGTCTTCCAGTATTTCTGCCTCCTTTTCGCCGGTTTCTTCATCCATGGCTATAGTACCTAACGGCACTTCCAGTATAATATCTTTTCCGTTGCGGCCGGTACGATTGTTGTGGCCGCCGTTTTCGCCGTCTTCGGCCAAAACATTTTTGTGATAACGCAGGTGCAGCAATGTCCACAGGTTTCTGTTTCCTCGTAATATAATATGACCGCCGCGACCACCGTCGCCACCATCAGGTCCCCCCTTCGAGTTAAACTTATCTCTTAAGAAATGTTTGATGCCCGCACCGCCATGTCCGCTGCGACAAAAAATACGTATCTGATCAACAAAATTACTTTTCTCCACTTCCGAATATTTAGGGCAAAGATAGGTCGGGAAGTATAAAGCTCAGATGAGAATATGTGTTGAGCTGTGTTTAGCGTTGTTTCTTGGAAGCTTTCTTCTTCTGCTCTGCCTGTTCGATTTTTATATTTTCCTTCACTTGCCGCCAATAATCCTTGCCATAGGGTACTAATACTTCACTACCGGCAGGAATATCTTTGGCTGCTTTTATAAAAACCCGGTCGCCATCTTCGTAATAAATAGCGTTGTTTCTCAGGCCAGGTACACGAGTGAGTCCCTGAGCATCATTAGCATAGCGGCCGAAAGATTTTACATCATCCTTAGCATCTATTACATGATCGTCGTCAATATAGTAAATATAAGGATTATCCACATCGTCTTCAACCTCGGCCCAGGTTGTTTTACGTCCTACATACTCGGTGATAATCGTTCCCTTTGGTACATCTACCAATACAAACAACCCCTTACCAGCGTTAGGAATAGTGGAGGTTTTCACCTTTAAGTACTTTGCAGGAAGACTCATAGTTTTCAGAAATGCTGTGCGAATATATTGCAATTGCAATTTGCAGTAAAAATTATTTATGTATTAAGGTCAATCTTTCGAATATTATTCGTCAGTTATTATGTATTTTTAGAGCATGCAGAAATCAGCCATCATCACCGGTATTGAGCTACATAAAATTTCCATTCCCCTAAAAAAACCCTTTGTTATCTCTCTGGGACCTCTATATAGTGCCGACAATGTAGTAGTAGTAATACATACGACTGAAGGTATTACCGGATGGGGAGAGTGTAGCCCTTTCATGAGCATTAACGGAGAGAGCGCCGACACTGGCCTGGTTGTAGGAAAGTATTTTGAAAAACTATGGCTAGGCAAAGATGCCTTGCAGATAGAAGAGCGCATTAATGAGCTGGATGGTTTGATATATGGAAATAACAGCATCAAAAGTGCCTTTGATATGGCGCTTTACGATATTGCTGCACAGCAAGCAGGAAAACCATTGTACCAATATCTAGGAGGAAGAAAAAACAAAACAATTGCCACTGATTATACCGTTAGTGTGGGTGATGCCGCACAAATGGCTGCCGACGCGCTAAAAATTAAGGAAGCTGGCTTCCCCGTAATTAAAGTTAAAATAGGCAAAGGCGGGGCAGCAGATGTAGAACGGATCAGAGCAATCAGAGAGGCAGTAGGCTATGATATTCCCCTGAGAATCGACGCCAACCAAGGTTGGCAGTTTGAGGAAGCGGTGGAGGCGCTTAAAGCGATGGAGCCCTTCAATATTCAACACTGCGAAGAACCTTTACCACGCTGGGATTTCATGAAGTTGCCCGAACTTAGAAAGCAGAGTCCTATTCCTATCATGAGCGATGAAAGCTGTTGTGATCCCCACGATGTGAAAAGACTAATAGACCTGAAAGCTTGTGACCGTATCAACATCAAACTGGGAAAAAGCGGAGGTATCTTTAAAGCTTTACAAATGATACAGCTTGCCGAGGCTGCTAATATGGAAATTCAGATAGGTGCTTTTTTGGAATCACGTATTGCGATGAGTGCATTTGCCCATCTAGCCTTATGCAGCGACAATATTGTGTATTACGATTTTGACACAGCCCTTATGTTTAATGAAGACCCGGTGGAAGGAGGTATCCGATATAAAGATAAAGGCGTGATAGAGGTTCCTGAAACACCCGGGATCGGAGCTACATTATCGGCGAACTTTTTAACTTAGAATAACTGATCATTTTTTTGACCGGTGGACTATATAAAAGAATATCGCAAGTTTGTCAACAGCTACTATTTTAATGAGGCTATTCGTATTACCATTGGTATTACGCTCCCTGTTATTGTGTGTAATTATTTTGATAGGCTTCAGACGGGATTAATCCTTTCACTGGGAGCACTAGCCGTAAGTACTTCGGATATTCCCGGCCCCATCGGCCAACGGCGAAATGGTATGCTGGCGTCGATAGGACTCATCTTCCTGATATCTCTTATAACCGGATTTATCAATCAGTACCATATACTACTGGGCTTCGAAATTTTGCTTTTTTGTTTTATGCTCAGCATGATCGGAGTGTATGGGGCTCGTGTCAATGCCGTGGGATTTGCGGGTATGCTTATTATGGTGATTAATCTGGATCTCCACATGGAAAACTCCCAGGTATTAATGCACAGTGCCACATTAGTAGCCGGCGGTTGCTGGTATATGATACTGAGTTTGGCTTTGTTCGGTGTAAGGCCTTATAAAGTAATACAACAGGCGCTTGGGGATTGTATTATTTCCATAGGAGATTATTTTGCTACTCGGGCGCTGTTTTATGATAAAAATGCTGATTATGACAGCATATATAAGCGATTAATGGAACAGCAGCAGCAGATTGAAGACAAGCAAAGTCTACTGCGTGAGATGATGTTCAAAAGCCGCAGCATTGTCAAAGAGTCTACCATTACCAGCAGAACCTTATTAGTAATCTTTTTAGAATCGATTGACCTTTTTGAAAAAGCTGCTGCTACGTTTTACAATTACCAGTCCATGCATAAACGCTTTGATGAAAGTGGCATTCTAGAAGATTTCAGGCGTGTGATTGATGTAATTGTGGATGAACTGCATCTTATCGGCTTAGCTGTACAAAGTGGAAGGCCTACACGCGCATCCAGAAGGCTGAACAACGAATTAAGAGTGCTTAAAGAGCGATTTGAAAATTTTGCCAATGATTACCGAAAGCCCGAGTCGTTCGACGCCATCGTAAACATGCGCAAACTATTACAGTCGGTAGAAGATATTACATTGCGCATATACACCCTGCATCATTATACTCGATATGACATCAAAAAAGTTCAGAAGTACAAGTTATCCGACGATTATCAATATTTCGTTAACAAGACGGATTTGAATATTCAAACTCTAAAAGAGAATCTCTCTTTAAAGTCCAATACTTTTCGTCATTCTATCCGTGTTACCATAGCCTGTCTGCTGGGTTATATCGTAGCGCATGCGCTTAAATTGCAGTATAGCTACTGGGTTTTGCTAACCATCATTGTAATTTTAAAACCCACTTATAGTGTAACCCGACAAAGAAACTATCACAGACTGATAGGTACTTTTATAGGAGCTTTAATAGGACTAGGATTATTGTTTATTATTCCCACACAAAATGGCAAGTTTGCTGCCATGATTGTGCTGATGATCATCACCTATAGCTTCATGCGTACCCGATATCTGGTAAGCGTAATATTCATGACCGCTTATGTGATGATCTATTTTTATCTGCTAAACAGCCATCATTTTTATGAAATTTTCAAAAGTAGACTGATTGATACTACTGTTGGATCGATTATTGCGCTTACGGCGGCGTATGTACTGGTACCTTCTTGGGAAAGAAGGCAAATCAGTACTTATATGGTAAAAGCGCTTATTGCCACCAAAGCTTATTTCGAAACTGTGGCCGGAATTTTTGCCACAGGGCAGTTAAATGAAAGAGATTATAATATCCGGAGAAAAGATGCGTTCATTGAGCAGGCTAACTTGTCCGGAGGGTTTACCCGGATGATGAACGAACCTAAGAGCAAACAGGGCGATATTAAACGCATCCACCAGATGGTGGTGCTCGTCTACACCCTCAACTCGCACATTGTTTCCTTGGCAGCCATGACTAAAGGATTTTCTAATGTATTTCCTCATGAGGATTTTAGTGCCATCAAGGACGATATCATCGCCGATCTTAATGAGTCTATCTCCTTAATCGAAAACAAAGGGAAAGAAATTCAGGAATCAAAACATAATGATGCTCCAATGGAGCTGAAACACGAACTGAACGAACTGATCGAAAAACGAAGAAGAGAATTACAACAAGGGATCATTGATACGGAAACGCGAAAGATGCTGACCACCTTTAAACCCGTTGCCGATCAGTTTTTATTCATCAGTCGTATAGCCGAAGACATTAAGAAGTTGGCCAAACGATTTGCATCTAACGGTATGTAGAGAAAGTCAAAAGCCCATGCTGGCTAGCTGTAAATATATCTCTAAATATTTTGTTGACCTCCGTATTTTCGTTGGCTGCAAATAATCCGCAATAAGGTAATATTTCTGCAGCAGCCTGTCTACAGGTTTGTACTAAAAGGCGACTTTTATGCCGTACACTGAGCAAACGTGATTGCCTCAATCTTCCTTTCTGCAGTAGTTCTGCCCAAGAATGATCAGCTATTTTATAAAAATCAGTCGCAAGCTTATTGATTTTTTGCTGATGGACCCGAAGGATTGTTTTCGCCTCCTTGAACTGCAATTTATTAATTCGATTAAGTTCGAACCTCTGCAGTAATATGTTGTTGGTCTCTTCCAGTAAATGATTTACCATACCCAAGGTATTTACAGCAATGGTGGTTTCTGCAAAAGACATAAATGGATAGTGGTAAATATCATGCTTCAATGTAGTATGCGCGGTATCGATAATAAAACTTCGCTCAGGTTTTACCTTGAGATCTTTAACCCTAAAGCTATGGCTGGCTGTAGCCCTGAGGCCTATAGTATTCCAGTCTTCCAAAACCTCTACCTCGTTTTTCTTAAAGAAGAAAGAACGTACCAATGGTTGCCCTTGCTCTGTAAGTACAGTTTTGCCGTCTTTTTCAATAATACAATTAGCTGTAAAATGAGTAAGATGTGGAGCCCCTGTAGCATATTTCCAACATCCATTGATGATATATCCATTCTTCACCAGGCGGGCAACGCCGTTCACGGCACCACTTCCTCCTAGGCATACATTTTTTTTACTGAAAATTTTGGCGCCAGTATCTTCTTCAATATATCCTACAAACAGGTTGGCTCCTGCACAAAGGGTTACGGTCCAGCCCAGACTTCCGTCCACGTAAGCCAAGGCTTCCTCAACACGCAATGCCTCAGGAAGACTCAGCTCCAAACCATTCAAGTGTTTAGGCACAAAAAGTTTAAACCATTGCCTCTCATAAATGATATTTAAAAGCGCGGGGGTTAAAGCGCCTGCTTTCTCAGATTTCTGACATAATGTTCTCAAATGAGCGACTTCTTCCTTATTCAAAACTAAACTCATGAACTTGTTTTTGTTTTTTCAAAATCCTACTCCAATCTCTATAACCCAGTATAGCTACAATAAAAAGAAACAATGTTAGTAGGGCATACAGAGGCAATTCTTTATAAATCAAAAGCGGTATGGCAAAAGCATTACTGATATTGAGCAATATCCAATTTTCTATCTTGCGTTTTGCAAGCAACCACATTCCAGCCCAAGCAGTGGCACTCACCCACGAATCAAAAATCGGAACGGTAGAATCAGTAAACTGTATAAGTACAAAATACAGCACAAAAAATGCAACCACTACAATTCCTGTAGTCACAAGCCAATCCGATCGATTGGCACGAGTAATATGTGTTAAAGCATTATTCCCTTTCTGCCAGCGCCACCAGCCGTACACGCTCATCACAAAATAATAGACATGTAATGCACTTTCGGCATACAACCCGGCATGAAAAAAAATATAAATGGAGATAAGTACGGCAATAATGCCACAAGGATATAACCATACTTTATTAGCTTTAGCCAACAATACTTCGGCCACACCAAAGCTCACGCCAATCCATTCCAATAATGGTACGGCTTTAAGCTGCTCCCAAAAAAGAGAAATCCAATGCTGAATGCTCATAATTCCCTGTTGTTATAGACAACTCACAGGGATGTCTGGATAATATAATAGACAGAAGATACTTCAACTCCCTACGCCAGCATTACCTGGATCAGGTTCTTTGGGTATAATCTCAGCCCGTTATATTAAGGCACCCCATGAGCAGCACAAATATAGGATGAAAAATACTGTAAGAAGAAATATCGTATAAGGTTTTATATTTTATTTAAGAAGCTTTGACAAGATAAAAATGATTTACAGCAGGATATACTTTAATCATATTGGACTAATTGAAAATTGAAATGGACATTACATGTAGGCCCCGTAAGGCCTTATTATTTTATCTATCATGCACATTTGGGTAACGAGCTTATCGAGCATGAAAGGGGGCCATGTGTGCTTTGGCAAGTTTCCCCCAACATCTATTATTAATACCAATGAAGTAGCAGCATGGGAATATGCAAAATAAATGAGGTGTAGCCTGACATTCAGACTACACCTCATCATTTTATACTCCTGGTTCCGAATTATCGTTGAGAAAATAATGCCCGAGAGTATACTACCACAAAAAGTTTCTTATACTAATAAATCAAAAACTATCGCAGCTAATAATCCTCCAATAATTGGACCCAGAACGGGAATCCAGCTATAAGACCAATCGCTGCTTCCTTTTTTACCAAGTGGTAAAATAGCATGCATGATACGAGGACCTAAGTCTCTTGCCGGATTGATAGCATATCCGGTAGGACCACCCAAGCTTAAACCTATAGCTAATACAATCAAAGCCACAGGTAACGCCTCTAACGAACCCACACTGCTGGCCGGTGCGGACAAAAACAGTGCTCCGAATATCAATACAAAGGTTCCAATGGCTTCGGTAATCAGATTATTGATAGGGTTGCGAATTGCGGGGCCGGTACTAAAAGTTGCCAGCTTAGCACCGGTATCCTCCGTTTGCTCATAATGCTGTTTGTAAGACAGCCATACTAGCAAGGAGCCTAACATAGCACCCAGCATTTGCCCGGCTATATACTGGCCTACAGAAGAAGCGCTTATTTTTCCTAAATAAGCCATGGCAATAGTAACAGCTGGATTAAGATGTCCTCCACTATGCGCGGACGTAATAAACACTCCCGCAAACACAGCCATGGCCCATCCAAAAGTTATCACAATCCATCCGCCATTATTGCCTTTTGTTTTATTTAGCAGTACGTTAGCTACCACACCATTACCTAACAGAATAAGTATGGCGGTGCCGATTAATTCACTGGTAAAAATATTCATATGGAGCATTTAAAGGTTAAGGAACTAATTATCCAATTGCCAAAAGCATCGCAGCGATTTCTTACTCTGCCCAAGCTTGTGCGGCTTTAATAGCACGGGCCCATTCTTTCTGTAATGTAGCTCGTACTTCGTCTTTCATGCTGGGTTCAAACACACGCTCTTCTTTCCAGTAAGCCTGCACTTCATTGATATCCTTCCAAAAACCGGTGGCCAGACCTGCTAAATAAGCCGCTCCCAACGCCGTAGTTTCAGTAACAGTGGGTCTTACCACTTTTGTATTCAGAAGATTGGATTGAAACTGCATGAGGTAATTATTGATAGTAGCGCCCCCATCCACGCGCACCTCTTTAATGGTAATGCCTGCATCAGACTCCATTGCCTTCAATACATCCATAGTTTGGTATGCTATGCTTTCAACAGCAGCACGTGCTATATGCCCGTCGCTGGAGCCTCTGGTAAGGCCTACAATAATTCCTCGAGCATGCTGATTCCAGTAAGGCGCGCCCAAGCCTGTAAATGCCGGTACCATATACACGCCTCCATTATCATTTTCTGTAGCTGTCAAAGCTTCTACATCGGAAGACTTCTGAATAAGTTTCAGTCCGTCGCGTAACCATTGTACCACAGCACCCGCAATAAACACGCTTCCTTCCAGTGCGTAATACACTTTATTATTAATTTTCCAGGCGATGGTAGTAAGTAGATTATTTTTAGACTCTACAGGTTTAGTACCGGTATTCATCAGCATAAAGCATCCGGTACCATAAGTATTCTTCACCATGCCTTCGTGTATACACATTTGACCGAATAGTGCCGATTGCTGATCTCCTGCAATACCGGCAACCGGTATTTGCGCAGATGTTAGCAACTGTTGTGTATGTCCGTATACTTCGCTGCTGGAGCGCACTTCGGGCAGCATATTACGCGGAATATTCATAATCTTCAACAATTCATCATCCCAATCCAGAGTATGAATATTGAAAATCATGGTGCGTGATGCATTGGTTACATCGGTGGCATGTACCTGACCATTGGTAAGCTTCCATAAAAGCCAAGTATCAATAGTACCAAAGCAGAGCTCGCCTTTTTCCGCTTTGGCGCGAGCCCCTTCTACATTATCCAGAATCCATTTGACTTTTGTACCGGAAAAATAAGCATCGGTAACCAGGCCGGTTTTTTCTTTGATGATAGCGGCAGTACCATCAGCCTTTAATTGATCACAATAGTCGCTGGTACGTCGGTCTTGCCAAACAATAGCATTATATATAGGCTCCGATGTATTACGATCCCATACTACTGCGGTTTCGCGCTGATTAGTAATACCTATAGCGGCAATATCAGTAGGTGCTATACCAGCTTTTGTAATGGCCTCTGCAGCAACACCAATTTGTGTACTCCATATTTCATTAGCATTATGCTCTACCCAACCGGGCTGAGGAAATATCTGTGTAAATTCTTTTTGAGCAACAGCAACAATATTACCTGTCTTATCAAATACTATGGCACGCGAACTAGTAGTACCTGCATCAAAAGATAGAATATATTTTGACATATCAATCGGTTATTTGGCCAATATACTGGCTCTTGTTAGTGAATACAAGCTAATCGTAATTAAAATATCTATTCTAATAGTCATTCGTTTCTCAAGATAAAAATTTACAACTGAGCAAACAAATCAGAATAGTCGCTAATAATTCCATCTACTCCCATCGCTTTCAGCCTTTTCATTTCATCCAGATCATTCACCGTCCATGGTATAATACGCATGCCCCTCTTACGACAATCCTTTATCATGTTATCGGTTACAATACTATAGTGAGGGCTTAGTGCGGCAGGTATAAAACCTAGTGATTTTATCAATTCATCAACAGAGCGTTTTTCTTTTGCGTCTATCAAATACGATAATGCGTATTGAGGATATTTGCGATGCAAAATATGCAGTGCGCGTGTATCAAAAGTTTGTATTACCACTCGGTCAGCGATCTTCTTCTTATTGATCACATCCATTGCCAAATCGATAAAGGTCTCCAAATCAGGATAGTATTTTCCATCTGAAGCGGGACGTGATTTTATTTCAATATTGTAATATACGGTCCTATTTTTTTTCTTAGCATAGGCCTCCGTTTCCTCTAGTAAGTCAGAAAGTAAAGGCTTTGACGCCTTCATTTTCTTTTGACGTGGAAATTCAGGATTGAACTTCAGCCCTACATCGTATTTCTTAATGGAGTCGTATGTCAGCTGATACAATACTATTTTGCGAGCAGCCTCACGTGTAAGAGTATCTCCCTGCGGGGATGTAACAAAATTACTGTTAAAGGTAGGGTCATGCGATACTATCACTTTACGGTCTGCTGTAAGCTGCAAATCCATCTCCAGCGTAGTAATGCCGCGATCTATGGCATCCAACATAGCTGGAATGGTATTCTCAGGCATTAAACCGCGGCCTCCGCGGTGCGCCTGGGAGTCAAATCCCTTTTGCGCATATACCGCGAAAGCCATGCAGTTTAGTAGCCATATAACGATGAATCGTCTCCCTTTTAGCACAAATGCCATTCCATTAGTTTTATTCTTCCAGTCTAGTTACATTTGGATGCTTTTCGATATCGTCAATAGTAGCCGGTGGGAATCCGTCTGTTTCAACCTGGAACAGCTCTACTACTGTTTGTTTACGAGCAGTAGTCCATCTACCCAATGTCACATTATACACACCACCCATCATATTAAACAGGCTGGCATCGGTAGCTGCGGTTGGGTGCCGTTCATTAGTCGCATACGGCATAAATGTAGTGTTACCTGGAGAGCGATAGTATAAGTAAGGAATGGTTTCCGGTTTATAAGTTTCAGGATTTATCACAACAGAGTACATAGAGTACCAGTCGTTGTTACAAATTCTGTAGCCGCGAGGCGGGTTCAGAGAAGGATCGTAAATAGAAGCTCCTCCCCCTGATGCGATAAACAATACATCCACAGGAACTGACTGCTCAGTAACAGTGGTTCCTTTAAATATAGCTACACCGGAGGCGTTACCACTATTAGCAAAAGGACCTGAAGTTCCGAAATTGCTAGGACGCACTAAGCCGCCATCGCCTGCGTTGGTAGATCCGCTGGAGGTACTATACGTTTTTTGAATGAAAATTGCATCCGGAGGGAAGGGGGTACCTGCATTACCGTTAATTTTTCTACCTTGGAATCCGAAATAGAAGAATTTACCTTTAGGCACTACCCCTGAGGTGATATTCCACTTAATAGTGCGCTGCCCACCGGTAGCCCAGCCGGCATCCAGAGCCGGAGTTGAAGCTCCCGCATTATTGCACACTACAATACTATAAGGAGTTACAGAAAAATCAATATCCTTGGTAGCCATCAACTGTACATATTCCTGACCACCATCACCGCCTTTAGGGTCTGCCATAATGCCGGTAATCAGAATATCCTGCGCAGAAGATCCCATGTTCAGCATATCATCTGCGTTGCGCGTACGTACTTCAAGTGAGCCATCTGGCTTACCGAAAGGTATCACCACATAGGCTCCAAGACCGTAAGGAGCCATATTAGCATAGCTCACACCAGGATCAGTATACAGGGTTACGTTGGCAAAGCCATCATTAATAACTTTTGCACCACTGATAACATCACCGGGTTGTGGAGCTGGATTAAAGCTTGACTTGTTTAGAATACACAGCGTACTTTCGTAATCCTCCGGTTTGGCCAGCAGTTGAGCAATATTGACGGTATTTACATTAATTACTCCCCTGCCTTTTTTAGCAATATGGGACTCGGAAAGACCCGTGATCATCAATATTCCATCCTTACGAGTAAGTACTCCTCCTAAAACATCAATCAGCAAAGAATCACCGGGCTTATAATTTGCTGCAGCCGGTCCGAGCTCAATAGAGATACCTCTTAACAGATCCAGACGTCGGCTGTCCTGAACCACCAATAAACCTGGAGGAAGATTACCCTCGGCATGATCTGATATTACCACTACACCTATTTTCGAACCTCCAAACATCAGATCCCTAGTAAGGGTCACGTCCTCTCCGTGGTAGATAGTGCGCACATCCAGTAGTGCAACTACATCATAAGGCACACCTCCCGGATAGTTACCGTACCCGCCTTTTTTACAACCGTTTATGGCGGCGGCGATACAGATTAATAAAAGTAGTTTCAATAAAGATTTCATCTCAATATTTTTTTATTGTTGATACAATTAGGGTTTTCTTTGCCACCAAACCTCGGTATTGATTTGATCGGGCCCCTGAGCCTGTACGGCTTCTCTATAATTGGTAGGATTGGCCGATTGTACATATACCGGGTATACCATACGAGCCGGCATTACACCTCCGTTTTGCAAACCGGGACCCTTTGGTAAAATCGGGTGACCGGTACGTCTATACTCAAACCATTGTTGCAGATCGGTAAGGAATAACGCATAATATTTCTGTTTGTGAATCAACTCCATTTTGTCTTCAAAAGAAGCATTATCATCCCACAAATAACCACCTTCAGACAAAGTACCCAAATATGTATTAAAGTTAGTTGATGTGGGGCTTTCAGGGAAGTTAGGCACCCAGTAGTTGATGGCAGCTGCAATTCCCCGATACAGATAGTCTTTGGGATCTCCGTCTATCCACTCCTTTAAGCAAGCTTCTGCTAAGATAAATTGAACTTCTGAATATTGCATAATAATTCCGGTCAGGCGGTTTTGCTGTAAGGAGCGCTCACCTCCTGTGCTGGTATTATCATAGCTTTGGAAATAACAACCCTTAGGCTCTCCCTGTCCAGGCAGATAGCCACTGGAAACACCAGCCCATCCCCCACCTGAGGCTTGAGCAATACCCAGTCGTCCAATGTTACCATAACCGTAAGGAGTTCCTGACACTAATCGTGGGTCGGTCCAGGCCACTAGTGGATCAATAAAGAAGCTACAGATAGCCGGAGCTCTGAAGTCCTGAGCTCTTACATTTACCAGATAAGGGTTAGTGAACGGATCAGTAGTGTCTTGTCCTCCGTTCCATAAAATGTTTGCACAATCTGCATTGCTTTCAAAAATGGGATATTGGGTGGGATTTGTTACAATTTCCTTAATTTTTGCAATACAATCAGCTTGCACTTCGGCTTTACCTGAGATGCGCAGCAACAAGCGTAGATACAAGGAGTTTCCGAATTTTCTCCATTTGTGAATATCCCCTTCATATACCGGATCACTGGAAGCTTTGATTTCTTGATTTTCTGCCAATAGTTGATTCGCTTCTTCCAGTTTTCTGAAAAGATCTAAATAGATATCCTTTTGTCTGTCAAATTTTGGCTGCACATTACCGTCTCTACCTTGTAGCGCCTCAAAATAAGGAATATCGCCATAAGTATCTGTAAGGTTGGCGAAGAGCCATGATTCGCAAATCAGTGCAATACCCTGATAAGATTTGTTAAGCTGCTCCGGCTCGCTGGCTTTGTTGTAAATATCTCTGAAGTTATTCAGATACACATACCAGTTGTTCCACAAATAATCCGATACATTGGACCTGAAGGCGTATCTGAACACAGTATTATCACCATCACTCATGTTTACCGTAACCTGCATAAGCTCGTTGTTAAAGTTGCGGTTACGATTCATTCCGGGCCATATACCGTCTACTAAAGCCGGAGTTAGTAATCGATCCGGAGAAGTGTGCAGAATGTTAATAGGGTCGATATTTAATTCTATAAACCCTTTTTTACATGAATACAATGTTGATAGCATCAACACCATCATGCAGCTTATAAATAATTTCTTTTTCATCTCTTTAAAGATTAAAGTCCAATGGATAAATTAAAACCTACAGTGCGGGTAGATGGGAATTGCCCCACTTCAAAACCTCTAACGATATCAGTACCGCTAAGTGTACCAAACTCAGGATCAAACATGGGCCATGGAGACCAAATAAACAAGTCCCGACCGTAAATACCTACTGACGCAGATTTCAGTCCAATCTTCTTCAATAATTTGGGTCTGAGACTGTATATCAGGCTAGCTTCTCGGAATTTGAGAAAATCTGTTTTAAATACGCTACCCTCTGCATTATAGGCTCCCATGTGATATCTGTAATACTCATCGATGTCTATAGCTACCACATCATTCTTTCTGTATCCTACTACGTTACCATCAGCATCAAATACCTCCAACACACCATTACCGATTATACCGTTATAGCGTCCGGGTAATGTTACCTTCAGCTTACCCTGTTCCACCATCTTGTAGTGTGTCAAGGAGTAAGAAACAGCTCCCAATTGTGCATCGAACAATACTTTCAAGCTAAGTCCCCTATAGCTTAGCGTATTACCCAAGCTCATTTTGTATCTAGGAGTGGTATTTCCTAAGTAGATGATTTCCTCGGTAACTTTAGGGAATCCGGTAGTAGGATCGTAGATTACCTGTCCATCCGGACTACGCTGATATCCTAAGCCATACACATCGCCCATACTACCGCCTATCGAAGCTACAATCTGACCGCTGGCTATTTGTCCAGCTCTTAACAGTACCGCACTATCCGGCATGGAAACAATTTTGTTTCTATTGGTAGAGAATGTGGCAAACATGCTCCAGTTAATGCCGTTTCTCCTTACAATAGGCTTACCGTTAATTGCTACTTCCACACCGCTGTTATTTACCTGACCGGCATTGATTACAGCCGCATCGTATCCTGATGAGCGGTCAACGGTTCTAGTAAGAATCTGATTGTTGGTTTTGCCCCAGTATACTGCCACGTCCAGACTTAATCTTCTTTTGAACATTTGTATTTCGGTACCCAGTTCAAAAGTGGTAGTCTTCAGTGGTTTTAAGTTTTCATTAGGCAAAATTCGAGGGTTTATTAAAGCACTGTCAGGATAGGTACCATTACGTGCCAACGGATAAGTATATGCCGTGCGATAAGGAGTGGTAGAACCACTACCTACCTGAGCCAGTGATGCTCTAATCTTTGCATAGTTAATATAAGAAGGCAGTTTAGCAACATCAGACAGCACAAAGCTAGTATTAATAGAAGGATAGAAGAATCCTACATTATCCGTTCTTTTGGCTGTTGCCAACACACTATTCCAGTCGTTTCTTCCGGTAAGTTCTACAAATAGATAGTCCTTATAACTTAAGTTAACAATACCGTACAAGCTATTGATCTGATATCGGCTGGTATCCGGAATATATACCAAATTATACATGGCATATTTATAATCGTAGATTGCCGGATAAGGAGATGTAAGTACGGAATCAGGCAAACGAATCAATAAGGAATCAGGCATATGCAAACCATCAGCTCTTACATCCGACTTGTTGTACTCGTTTCTCAGCTGGCTACCCCCGAAAGTTAAACCCAAGTTCAGGTCTTTTTTTATGTCCTTATTATATCGGAACAGGAAGTCAAAGCTCTTTTCCCAGCTACGAATATCCTGCTTTCTCACAGAACCATAAGGCAAGCGCGAACCGGCATCATATGGACGATCCTGCTCGCGGTTATCTTTCATCCAGTCAATATTACCACGCAGCATGAAGCTTAACTCCGGAGTTATTTGATAGTTGATTTGAGCACTTCCGGTAGCATTATGTCTGTTGGTTTTGTTGATAAATTCATTTACGATAGCATAAGGATTCTCTGGGAATGAACTATAGGGGTATTCGATTTTTTTATACTCGTTACCGATTTCCCAGTAATTTTTCAACCAGTTGAGGTCAGCATTCGGTTGCCAGAAGATATACCAATACATCAATGACTGGTTACCATAACCCGCAGCTGGCAAGTTGTCACTCTTTCTGTTACCGTAGTTGGCCTTAATGGAGAATTTTATTTTTTTAGTAATATCTGTAGTAGATGATAACGCTAATGACTTTCTCACAAAACCGGTATTCGGAACAATCCATGAGTTATTTTGAAGACCACCAGACAAGCGAAGTGAAGTGGTTCCGAATTTACCATCAAGAGTGAGGTTGTTAGACAGGTTATTTCCTACATTCCAGAAATCGTTGATATTATCGTAGGGAATCCATGGTGTTCTTTCTGTTCCCCTAGCCTGTGTTACAGGATCGTACTGATAGAAATATTGTCCATTAAAACGAGGACCATATGCAGAACTGGTACCGCTGGTGCTAGAACCATCTTCACTAGCTCCGTAAGAATAATAAACAGCACCTCCCAGACCTTGACCATATTCATACTGAAGATCGGGATAGCGGTTAACAGATTCTAACGAACCATTTGAAGTAAAGCGAACGCTCAACTGACCCTTTTTCTTGGTTGCTGCAGATTTGGTGGTAATGATAATAGCACCATTGGCGCCTCTTTGTCCATACAACGCTGCCGCAGCCGGACCTTTCAACACCGAAACACTTTCGATATCTTGAGGGTTAAGGTCGTTGAGTGAGCTACCATAGTCTGCAGGTAGGTTATCACTGTTAGTAGCGTATACGTTGTCAGACGCATTGGCCGAACGACGTCCACTACTGTTATTAATAACCACTCCATCCACTACAATCAGCGCTTCATTTTCACCGGTAAGGTTGTTTTCACCACGCAAAATAATTTTGTTGGAGCCTGCAGGACCAGAGCCGGAGCGTACCATGTCCAATCCCGCTACTTTACCGGAAAGCGCATCAGTCCAGTTGGAAGCCACCGCTTCGGTAAGCTGTGAGCTATCAATTTTGGTAAGAGCGTAACCCAAGGATTTTTCTTGTCGGGTAATACCCAAAGCGGTTACTACTACATTTTCCATACTTCCGGCATCACGCTCGAGTGTTATGGAAAGATTAGATTCATTCTTTAATACTATATTCAGGGCTTTGTACCCCACACCGGTAAATACCAGCGTTTCGCCTGTACTGGCCTGAATAGTAAATGAACCATTTTCACGAGTCATTACGCCCCGCGAAGTTCCCTGCACTTGAACGCTGATATTGGGTAAAGGCTGTTTATCATCGCTGCCTATAACCACACCAGTTATTGTTCTTTGCTGGGCAAAAGCAACTGCCGACAGCATAACAAGCAATTGCAATAAAAGAGCCAATCTGGCCTTTCTCACTGCAGTTTTTAGAAAAAGAATCATTGCTATTTGATTTAAGTTTTTCGCAAAAAAAGAATTTTACCTTTCTCCGGAAAGCAAGCCAAACATTCTTAACGATATTATCATTTATCGATAACAATAAAATAATCAGCTGATGTAAACAGCAATCGTTGTATCAATTAACTTAACTGATACTCTTTCGCAAGCGTTTCATAATCGTTAATCTGTTTCTCCTTCCAATCGTTACTTCTTCCTAATTCACTGGCAATTATTTCAGCAACCTTCCGGCAGATGCGTACGCTTTCTTTAGCGTCCAGCAACAAAGCCCTGGTTCTTCTGGCCAAAACATCTTCTACAGTCCGAGCCATTTCATTACGCACTGCCCAGCGCACCTGCATTTCATGAATTTTCAAACTTTCACTTAACCAGTTATTGGCCGTACCATTTATGTTGTTTTTCAATAATGGCATATCGCTACCATAGTAGTAAAGAGGGTCATCCCAATTGATTTGCTCTACAAATCCGTGAATCTTCTGATGACTCGTTTGGCTTTTCTTATGCGGCCAGCCTAACTGTTTTTCTATGGCATCCACCATATCTTCTCCCATCTTCCTGAAGGTGGTCCATTTACCACCGATAATAGTAAACAGGTTCGACGGAGAGACTACTATCTTATGGCTTCTCGAAATTTCTTTAGTTTTCTGAGAACCTTTCTGCGGGGCAGCAAGTGGCCTAAGTCCTGCAAACACACTCAATACATCTTTCCGTGTAGGGGGTTGGGTTAGATATCCTGCAGCCGTTTGCAACACAAAGTCGATTTCTTTTTCCAACGCCTTTGGTTCCAGACTAGGTTCTCCTACCGGCGTATCAGTAGTTCCGATTACCACCTCATTATGCCAGGGCACTGCAAACAATACACGTCCGTCACTGGTTTCGGGAATCATGAGCGCATGCTGCGATGGTAAAAACTTTTTATCAACGACAACATGTATTCCCTGGCTTGCAACTACGGTGGGTTCTGCATCCGGATCGTCCATCTTTAAAATACCATCTACAAATACCCCAGTGGCGTTCACAACAGCCTTAGCCTTTACACTGTAAGTTTGCCCCGATTCTACATCCACCATAGTGGCCCCAGACATGAAGCCGCTATCGTTTTTTTGAAGACCCACTACTTTCATGTAATTCACTACCACACCTCCGTTCTCTGCAATACTCTGCGCCAAATTGATCGCTAGGCGTGAATCATCAAACTGACCATCATGATATAACACCCCGCCAATCAACCCTTCCTGTTTTACACCGGGTAAAGCATTTATCGTTGCCTCTCTGGAAATAAATATAGATTTCCCTAACGACAATCTACCGGCAATCCAATCGTAAACTTTTAAGCCAATCGTATATTTTATTCTATCCCAGAAATTATATATCGGTATTACGAAAGTTTGATTCTTTACCAGATGCGGAGCATTCTTCTGCAGTAGCCCTCTTTCGATACATGCTTCACGCACTAATTTTACATCGCCCTGGGCCAAGTATCTTACGCCACCATGTACCAGCTTGGTACTTCTACTAGAGGTACCCTTCGCAAAGTCCGCTTGTTCTACAAGCAAAGTTTTATATCCTCTAGAAACCGCATCCAATGCAACACCTAGGCCAGTGGCCCCTCCGCCAATTACAAAAACATCCCAGTTCTCTTGATTTTGAGCAAGCCTTTTTAATATTTCCTCTCTATTTAATAAGTGTTGCATCGATCAATTTCGTTTTACAAAAATCGAAATATTTCGAAATCAAATCTAATCATTTTTCGCAAAAATCAAAACAATTCATAAATATTAAATTATTACAGCCAGCAGTTAGAAAATTACTAACATTATCCTCTATTATGGCTTTTTTTTAACAAAAATCTAATTTTCAGCATTTTTTTGTACATGTCGATTATAGTCGCTAGGGAGGTTAAATTTTATAAAAAAGGATTTAAATTTCTTTCATTTATTTAAATATTGGCGTTACGATTTATTAAATTATAGCTCAATAGTTTTTCATTTCTAATGTTTAGTTTTATGCATTAATATTGCGATACTCATGGCACTATTAAGTCCGGCAATATCATCCCTTGCTCGCTTGCGGCACTGGCGTATTGAAGCCTGGCGTAGTCATCCTATTGATTCGCAAAGAGAGGTTATACAAAATTTGGTTACATCAGCCCAGTATACCGAATTTGGCCGTAAGCATGGATTCAATCACATTTATAATATCAGGGATTTTAAAAAAGCTGTTCCCATCAATGAATACGACGATCTGAAGCCTTACATTGAAAGAATTATGCAAGGCGAGCAGAATGTTTTATGGAATAGCCCTATCTATTGGTTCGCCAAAAGCAGTGGCACTACCAGTGATAAGAGCAAATTCATTCCAGTAAGTGAAGAATGTTTGGAGGATTGCCATTATAAAGCGGCTAAAGACGTGTTGACCATATATTATATGTTCAACCCACAGAGCAATATGCTTACGGGAAAGGGACTGGTATTGGGTGGCAGCCACAATATCAATCCGCTTAACGATGAAGCACGCTATGGCGACTTAAGTGCCGTACTGTTACAGAACAGCCCATTTTGGGGTAATTGGCTCCGCACACCGGATTTGGACATAGCGCTAATGGATAAATGGGAGGAAAAATTGGAAAAAATGGCTCGGCAAACCATGCACGAAAATGTAACATCCATTAGTGGTGTGCCTACGTGGACGTTGATTTTATTTAAACGCTTATTGGAGCTAACCGGCAAAAAGACTATAGCGGAAGTATGGCCCTCTCTAGAGTTGTATATTCACGGAGGTGTATCGTTTACACCCTACAAGGAACAATTTCACACCCTGATAGGAAAACCAATTCATTATTTGGAAACCTACAACGCCAGCGAAGGTTTTTTTGCCGCCCAAGAAAAACCTGGTGATGAAGGCATGTTACTCTTTACAGATCATGGCATCTTTCTGGAGTTTATGCCTATGAGTGAATATGGCAAAAATGATCCTCAAACAATTGGGTTGAAAGATGTAGACCTGAATACTAACTATGCACTTGTCATTAGTACCAATGGAGGGCTATGGCGCTATCTGCTGGGCGACACCATCCGCTTTGTTTCGTTAAATCCCTATAAGATTATAGTAAGCGGAAGGATCAAACATTATATCAACGCTTTTGGCGAAGAGGTGATTGTTGATAACAGTGATAAGGCCATTAGCATTGCTTGCCAAAAAACAGGCGCCATTGTAAATGATTATACAGCTGCACCCGTCTACTTCTCCAACGACTCTAGTGGAGCCCATGAGTGGCTGATCGAATTTGAAAAAGAGCCCGACAACTTTGATGCATTCGTTAAAGAACTAGATACTGCATTACAAAACACTAACAGCGATTACGAAGCCAAACGTTATAAAAACATAGCACTATCCATGCCCGTTGTCCACAATATACCTAAAGGTAGCTTCAACAAATGGCTGCAACAAAAAGGCAAATTGGGCGGACAGCACAAAGTTCCGCGTCTTTCGAACGATCGCACTTATGTGGAAGAGATTCTTAAAATGCAATCGTCATGCTCCTAACTAAAAAGTCGCTTTATTTTAACAGCTGTTGTTTGACTAATTATCAAATTAGCATGTTACTTTTGTAACCCATGCAAATGACAATTCGAACTCAAAATCTGGTGAAACGTTACGGGCAACGCACCGTTGTAAACAACGTATCCTTTGAAGTGCATCAGGGAGAAATCGTGGGATTGTTAGGTCCTAACGGAGCCGGAAAAACTACTTCCTTTTATCAGGTAGTGGGGTTGATTAAGCCAGATGAAGGTGATGTATTCCTGAATGATGAGAACATTACCAAATTGCCTATGTACAAACGTGCGCAGATGGGCATCGGCTATCTGCCACAGGAAGCTTCTGTTTTCAGAAAACTGAGCGTAGAAGATAATATTGCGGCAGTACTGGAAATGACCAAACTGAGTAAAGAAGAACAGAAGAAAAAATTGGAAGAACTGATTGCTGAGTTCCGTCTGGAGCATGTTCGTAAAAGCAATGGGGATGTATTAAGCGGGGGAGAAAGAAGACGTACGGAGATTGCTCGCGCACTAGCCGTAAATCCTAAATTTATTTTACTTGATGAGCCATTTGCCGGAATCGACCCCATTGCCGTGGAGGACATCCAAAGCATTGTTGCCCGCTTGAAATATAAAAATATCGGCATACTTATTACTGACCATAACGTAAACGAAACACTTTCCATTTGCGACAGAGCTTATTTGCTGATTGATGGAAAAATTTTCGAAAAAGGTACTGCCGAAGAGCTCGCTGCCAATGAACAAGTACGCAAACTTTATTTGGGACGAAATTTTGAACTGAAACGTAAAGATTATTTGTACGAAGAGGTAAAAATCAATACCCAAGACCCCCAATAGGTATAGTATAGAAATAAAAAAAGCTGTTTCAACCATTTGTGATCGATGGTTAAAACAGACTCTTTTCCAGCCTTAGTATGACGAAAAATACAAAATTAATGCATCTCCCTATGGTCAAGGGCTTCCCTTGGGCAAAATTATAAAGGACAAAGATAAAATCAAAATTCTACTATAGATAGCTTTCTCCAATCTTTTATCAATTTATTAACCAGTTTTGCGCGCTTTTGCCATTTTATTCGCTTTTAGGGTGTGCATCTATAAATAAGTCATTATACAACGAGGCTCCTTTCACTACCGCATACTCCTCAAAATTGGTAATGCCGTTTTGTCGCAGCACTTCCTCATCGATAAAGCAGTTTCCCGTACACTCTGCAGGAGGCTGTTGCAAAATGAAGAACGCCGCATCGGCCATAATAGTGGGTTTACGGCTCATGTGAGCTAGTTTTTCACCGCCCAATAAGTTGCGTACCGCAGCGGTATCAATAGTGGTACGGGGCCATAATGCATTGGATGCGATGGAGATATTTTTAAATTCCTCAGCCCAGCCTAAGGCCATCATACTCATGCTATACTTACTAATGGTATAGGCTACATGAGGAGCCAACCATTGAGATTGGATATTGACAGGAGGTGACAGCGTTAAAATATGGGCGTGATCGGATTTTTTCAAATAAGACAGGCAAGCCTGAGTCACTAAAAATGTTCCCCGAACATTTATATCATGCATCAGGTCGAACCGCTTCAGTGGCGTTTCTTCCGTACCCGTCAGCGATATAGCTGAAGCGTTATTCACTACAATATCAATCCCACCAAAAGTTTCCACAGCTTTTGCTACGCAGTCATTTATCATCGATTCATTACGTATATCACATTGTACGGGTAGGGCTCTAGCTCCTATGGCTTCCAGTTCTTGAGCAACGGAAAAAATGGTACCCCCAAGTCTTTCATTTTCGGCCACAGATTTAGCGGCAATTACGATATTGACGCCTTCCTGGGCTAAACGCAAGGCAATGGCTCTTCCAATACCCCGGCTGGCACCGGTAATTAGCGCCGTTTTGTTTTTTAGAGACATGTTTTCTATAGTTAGCTTGAAAATTTGTTTATGGCAATGTGCCTTCCTCGGTTACGAGACGGCTGTCATGAACAGTTTTGAAAGTAATCTTCTTAAAGTCTTGTGTCGCCTCCAGTCCGTCTTTGGCCGGAATATATTGCGCAGGAGATTTCAGCAATACGGGAAGGTCGGTGTAAAATATTTCTTTGTTCTGATCCCACCATAAATCTTCGCAGAGAAGCGTATCGCCCTTGATGCTCACCACTACCACACTATCACGCAGGTAAACCTTATTCAGTTTTTCATAGTATTTACCGTATTTGCTGTCCAGTCGTGTTTCAACAATTTTGCTATCGTTATAAAAATCTACATGAAGCGATTGAGGAAATTCTACATACGGAGTATCGGCATTCACACGCAGCATTACAGGAGTGATAAGACGGGCTTTTACCTGTCCCCCCTGAGATAAAAAGCTTTCCACTTTCCGAGCTTCATCTTTTTGAACAGATCTTCTATTAAGCGCCTGAATATCGCTCTCGCTGTTTTCGCACGAAAGCATCAACAATGCACCCCAAAAAATGAAAAAGTATCTCAAGGCTATGCTGTTAAAGTTGGTGCTAAGATACAATAAGCGCATTGCTTAATCCTCGAAATACTTAGTTTTTCCGATAAACCACAGATCAGTAAGGGAAAAACCTAGCGACAAGCGGTATAAATTTTCTTTTAAAATATTATCGTTATTACCGCGCTTTATAAATTCAAAACTTAGATTAACCATGCTGGCCTGATAGCGTGCTTGAGGACTGTAATTGGCAATAGGCAATCCTACTCCCACAGAAACTCCTAATGTAGGCAGGGTCTTTTGTCTCAAATAGATGTAATCCGGCCCCGTAAAGAAACCCACTCGATACAGCGTACGACTCAGGTAGCTTTTCTTGGGTATCGGGTGAAACTCAGCACCTACTTTGGCCTGCCAATTGCTTTTTACAGCGGTATCAATTTGTCCTTCGCTTCTAAACTCCTTCCAATTATTATAGGTAAAATCTGCTCCTACGATCCACCCCGCCTCATTGGCATCGATGCCTGGTAGTTTCTGTATCGTAAATCCTCCGGTAATACTGGAGGGATATAGAATATTGCTCTTGATATTGCTGGAGGAATAAGCTGTATCAATCGGTACATTACCCAGATTAGGGTTATAAGTATATGTTTCGGCTACAAAATTGCGGGAGGTGTTGATTTTTTGTTTCCAATTACCGTAAGCACCTAACCCTACATACAAATCCTCGCCTGCTTTAAAGTGATACTGCAGCCCTGCATCAAAATATAGTCCGCCAATTGAAGTTTTATTCTCGTAATTGGCACTGGAATATCTGATGGAGTCGTTGATAAATGAAAGTCGGGTGCTGTAATCACGGTGGCCAAACATATAACCTCCGTTCACTCCTAAGCTTAAATATTGCGATTTTCCGGTTTTAAATTTCACTGCGGTTCCCAAAGAAGCTAGATATACGCCTCCTTGCCCTTCATATACCGTAGTAAAGGAGTCGATGGGCAAGTTGGTATTGGGATCGCGCATCACCCCTGTATTCTGTATTTTATAATTGATGCTGGTAAGCGGACGTAATCCGAACGCCAATCCCCAGTTCTTTCGCACAGGAACTCCCATCATAACATGGCTAAAAAGAATATTGGGAGAACTGAATTTCGACTGCGCATCTCTGTCTGTAAGAGTGCGGCTTTGAAGGTCGGCTCCAATATTAAACGCTACCCTTCCTGAACTTAACTTTCGGGAATTAGTTTCCTGAAAAGAAGAAAAGAAGGCATAACTCGCCGGGTTGGCATAGTTTACGGTATAAGCATCATTATAAGCAGCAGCTACACCCCCCATACCCCGGTTAGCCACATTGGTGGTAGGTACTTGGTTTCCCAGTCCGTATCTTGAATATGGCGAATTGTCCTGCGCCAGTGCATTATAAAAAAGCAAAGTGCTAAGAACCGCTAATGCCTGGCTTTTAGAACAGCGTAATTTCCTAAGCATTGTTAATCTCACTAATAGCATATAAGCCTTTAAATATTAAATCAGGGTCGGCAAATATCCTGTTTTTAATGTGTGATGCCAAATGTTGCACATCGCCACCGGTTAATACCACGTTAAAGTTGCTAAACCGAGCCTTATACTCGTTTATAAATCCGTCCAGCTCATAAGCCATTCCCAAGATCACACCCGACAGAATATTGGAATCCGTATCATAACCAATGAGGGGAACATCAGCTCTGGGAGGTGTGTAAGGCAGCTTGGCAGTATAATGATTTAAAGCCTTGAGCCTCATCTCCAGCCCCGGAGAGATAGAACCTCCCAAAAACTCTTTGTATTTATTGATAAAGTTTAAGGTAATACAGGTTCCAAGACTAATCAATAATAAGTTTTTTCCCGGAAAAAAATGCACACCGGCAGCCAGCAAAGCCAACCTATCGGCACCAATAGTTTCAGGATGCTTGGCCGGCGTAGTAAAGGGCAGCTTTGAAGTATGGTCGAGCAAGTGAAATCGGGTATTTCTTTTCAGAATATCCTCTATTTCAGGGTTGTGCTGTACTACAGAGGATAAAATAGAATTGTCTGGTTTATAAGTAGTTATGAGGGATTCGATAGTTGCAGACGCATCATCCTGCAAGTTCAGCACCTTTACAATTTCGCTGTTTTCGAAAATGGCGGCCTTCTTGCGGGTGTTTCCAAAATCAAAACAAATAGTAACGGACATGACGTGAAAGTAGGTAGAAAAGTTGAAAATCAGAAGGTAAAGTTTTCAATTACTCATTTTACTTCAAACCCATCTGTATATCTGAAATGGCCATTCATTTGAATTTTTTCTCTGATTTTTTGAGCTTCTTCAATAGCCGGAAGCGCTTCAAAATGCTTTTTTAAATACTCCTGGCGCTGACGTTCGCTGGTAAGCTGCAATAGCTCGTACTCCTGCCACAAAGTAAGTCCCGAATGATGGGCAATATCGAATGAGGTGAGCTCTTCTTCGCTTTTGTAAAACTGTTTTTCCACCTGCAATCTAGCATGAAAGTCCCTCATCCGCTGAATGAGTGTTTTCATCATAGACTTGCTGCCCTCCCAATCATTGGGCAAATAGTTAACGATAGCACCTGAATATAATTTTTCCGGCACCGAGGGGATTACTTCCAGAACACGAAAAACTTTTTCTGCTGTGGTTTTTATATCCATCTCCCCATTGGGGTAGGTCTTTACAATCTCCTGTACATGTATCAGTGAGCCATAATCCTGTATTTTTTTATCAATAACAACCGGTATTCCAAACGGCTTTTTTGCTTGATAGCACTCTGTAATGAGCTGCTGATAACGCGGTTCGAATATATGAAGGTTCAGATGCTCACCTGGGAACACTACCAGTTGCAACGGGAAAATGGGAATAAAATTGGTCATAGTGCAAAAGTAATGGCTTTTTGAGCGCTCATTCCGTTATGCAACTTAAGCAATTCCTAATATTTCATCCAATTCCCGATATACCGATTCTTTATCGAAATACTTTTCAATCATAGCGATCCCTTCCTCGCGCACTCTATTATAAAGTGTCGCATCTTCCAGCAGATTGAGAATATGTTTCACAAATGCGGCTTCATCCGCTGCCATCAGACAGCCGTTGTGTTTTTTCGCAGGCAACCCGTCCAGCCCTCTTAGCGTGCATACAACAGGTAGCCCGAAGGAAAAAGCTTCCACCACTTTCACTTTTACACCAGTGCCTTCCAGCATAGGACATATGGCAATCTTACTTTGCTGATAGTAAGTATCCAATGTTTCGGCAAAAAACACTTTGTGTACATTAGGTAAGTCGGGAATAAACTTTACGATGCCGCCGATAACACAAATCTTTAGATGTTGAGGAAGTAAGGGATATACCTTTTCAAAAAACCACTTCGCCGATTTCTGGTTGCAAGGGTTATCGCTGGCTACATAAATGAGGTCGTAGGGTTTGTCTTCACTTACTGCCACCGGCTTTTTTTCAAACATCACCGGCACAAAGAAGTGTTTTGATTTTGGTGCAAACTGCGAAAATAAATACAGTTCATCAGTGGAGATAGACCAGGTTTCATGAAATTCATTCAAGATATTCATCTCCTCTTCAAATGTAGCCCCCAACCGAAAACCTTCCCTGCTTTTATACTGACCGGTCATTAAATCATGTGTATCCATCACCAGCTTTGCCTTTCCGATATATGGATTATTTCGTATTAGTGAAGCCCAAAACACATAGCTGATGATAATCACATCATAACTATTGGCTTTCAGAATTTCATCAAACTGTTGTCGGGCACGATGCGTTACTTCAGAGGGAATATGTGTATGAAACTTTTTCTGTTGGCGTTTATTAATAATATGCGGAATTTTTCCCTTAATAAGATATCTTAAATAGTTGCTTTTATCGTGCTTACGTTGCAAAAAGAATGTACGAAGCCCCGGGAAAAGAAGCTCCATCTTTTCTTTCTCATCCGTTACATAATTATGCTCTTCCGTCACGAAGTCAACACTGATATGGTTTTTACGGGCTTCAAAATATTGTAAAAACTGAATCGCGCGTGTAACGTTCCCGTGATTTCTATTTACAATAGGATATGGGAAAAAATACAAAATTTTAATACCTTTCATGGAATCATCAAACACAAACACTAGTATATAACGTAATATAATGAGCAAATGCAACACAAATAACTTGTGTTTTTCAACAATCAATAATTAACATCTTTATCAGCATTTCAGATTGTGAAATGTCTTATTCATGGCTAACTTTGGCGCATGAGCAATAAGAGAGTCCTGTACCAGATGCTTGACAACCCTTTAAGCAAAAATCATGGCAATAAGACATGGAGCCTACAACTTTTGCAATATTTTAAAGAAAGAGACATCGCTGTGGATTTTGTGAGTGATCGAGAATGGGGTATGTGGTCTGATAGCGATATAGCCACTTTTCAACAAACAGGACTTGCAGACAGGTTATTTGTGTTAGACCGTAAACCTTCAAAAAAAAATATATTACGTTATTTTCTTTCTCATAAACTTCCCGAATTCTTCATAAAAAAGAAGGCTGGCTTTTATAAAGCCCCCATATACGACCACATTACACGTTATTATCAAAAACAATTCGATAATATTTTAAAAAAAAACAGTTACGATTTCGTGCTGATCAACTACGTAACTTGTGCATCGTTAATTCATAATAATCCTTATTTAAAAGGTGCTACCACAATTATTGATACGCACGATTTCTTTACTTCCCAACATCAGCATCATAAAAACTTTGACATTGGCGCATCGTTTAAAGAAGAAATGAGAAGATTATCGTGGTTTGATATGATATGGACCGTATCTACCGAAGAACATTATATATTCAGTCAGTTTTGTAAAAATGATGTGCGCCTTGTACAAACTATGTTGGACAAACCTTCTGTACGACGTGATTTCAAGGATAAAAAATACGATATCATTTATGTGGCGAGCGATATCAGACATAATCAGCTATCAGCAGAGTGGTTCTTCAAACAGGTGTATCCATTGTTACCATCAGATATAAAAATTTGTGTAATTGGTAAGATTACACGTTATATTGATGACTACCCTAACGTAGAAAAAATATTGTTTGTAGACGATTTGGCTGATTATTACACTCAGGCGAAAGTAGCCATATGCCCTATGTTATCGGGAACCGGTATTAAGATAAAAGTGGTAGAGGCATTATCCTTTGGTCTGCCTATTGTATGTAATCACAGAGGACTGGATGGTTTGTTAAATAAAGTAAATAATGGTTGCATTGCAACGAATGATGCCACGCAGTTTGCATCCGCTATCCAACAATTGTTGCATGATACGGCTTTTTACGAGCGTCAAAGCCATATGGCATCGGCCACCTTCGATTTATTCTTTGCAAAGGAACAAGCTTATCAACGGCTGGATAATATATTTGGAATTACTCAAACTTCTTAAAGATATTGGCTTATTCCCAACGAGGAAAGAATCGTTCCCTCCTCCACTGCTTTTCGTAGCAGGTAGTCATTTTTTTCCAGATCAGCGCGTGACTTCATAGGGTGATAAATATGAAATACTACTCCGGCGTATTTCATGGTACGTTTCTGTACACCGGCGTTATTCAACCTCACAGCAATATCATTGTCTTCGCGCCCCCAACCTACAAAAGACTCATCATATCCGTTTACAGTAATAAGATCCTTCTTCCAGAAAGCCATATTACAGCCTCGTACATACATAATGTCGTTTTGCCTGTAACCATGCATTAAACGGGAAAGAAATGGAATACGCAAGCCATTAAATACATTGGTAATTCCCTTGCTTAAAACAGAAACCTTAATATCTTTTTTCTTCAAAAGCCTTTCAGACAGTTCGGGCGACATTATTACCCTACTACCCGTAACAAAGCAATTTTCTCTTTTAAAATCGAAATGATCTTTAATAAACCTTTTATGTAGTATCAAATCGCCGTCAATCTGTACAATGTAATCGCCCGAAGCTTTTGCAAAAGCCTTGTTACGGATACGTGCTAGCTGAAAGCCTTTGTCTTCCTGCCATACATGTATCAGCGGTATAGGAAAGTCTTTACGGAACTCATCAATTAATTGCTCTGTAGCTTTTCCAGAACCATCATCAGCAATGATAACTTCCTTAGGTAACATGGATTGTGCCCGAATACTCATCAGACAAAGACGCAAGGCTTCGGGCCAGTTATAAGTAGAGACAATCAGTGATATATTAGCCTGGTTTGCCGCTGTTGCCATTATTGCGATTAAATTTGATTAAGTCCGTTAGCGCAATATATGGTATTTATTCTTCTTATACGCAATACAAATTCTGCATGGAGCGGCTCGTTCTTTCGACAGGCCTCCTTATGATGTAAGTGATATTGCACAGCAGCCAGTTTTACCACCTTTTTGTATATACCTTTATTCGTAAATCTTGTTGCCAGTTCTTCATCCTCATGTCCCCAGCCAATAAGATTATTATTATATCCATTCACCATTTCAAAATCCTTTCTCCAAAATGCAAGATTGCTGCCTCTTACGGATTTGGAAGAAAGGCTTTTTCTCGCAATAACAGGGGCCAACCACTTGCATCGAAGCACATTCATTTTATTTAAAATACCCGACGATAAGCTGTGGAGCCTAGCCTCCGCATTACCGTTAATGAGCTGCTTTGTTTTATCGGGAGTGAGCATACCCCTCGAACCACGTACAAAACAATTTTCTTCGGCTAGAAAAATATGATCAGCAATAAAGTTCTTATGCAGAATTACGTCGCCATCAACCTGAATAATATACGCTCCCGAAGCTTGTTTGATGGCCTTATTAAGAATAACAGTTTTTCTAAACCCTTTATCCTCATGCCATACATGCATTAATGGCACAGGGAATTTTTCTTGAAAAGACTCGATCAACTCTCTGGTTTCAGACCCCGAACCATCATCTGCGATAATTACCTCATCAGGTAACTCAGATTGGTTCATAACACTTTGCAAACAAAGCCTCAAGGCTGCGGGCCAATTGTAGGTGGATATAACTAAAGAAGTACTTTTTATTTTTTTCATCGCCATTACTGGGTACGCTTCTGATTTAATGATTAATCAATCTTATTAAACGACATTACCATTCAGCAAAAATCTTTCCACATTATGGAACGTAACAAACATCAGGAGCGCAACACCGAGGGAAACATTAACTCCATTTTAATATTTTGACACCATACTTCTTTAATTGGAGAGGTCCTTTTGTTAGTCATTTTGTTTATCCATTAAACATTAGGCTAAATAGGATAAGGCAATAGTATAAACGCCCAGCAGATATACATATTTCCTATAGGTTATAATAAGTTGCAATGATATATAAATATTCTTTAAAAAACGTCAATATCCAACCCTTTCTATAAACTTATAGATACATCTTCATAGATAATACTTATAGCAAAATAGAATTAATCGATTTTTCTTATAGAACTATTGTTCTAAGTTTGTTTGCACATACATAAATGTTCAACAATGGAAAAAAATGCAAATGACATCAGCAAATGTCCCTTCCACAACGGAAGCATGGACAAAGGTGTTGCAGGCACTGGAACACAAAATAAAGACTGGTGGCCTGATCAATTAAGATTACACATTCTTCGGCAACATTCTTCGTTATCCGATCCTATGGATAAAGACTTCAACTACGCCGAAGCCTTTCAATCATTAGATTTAAATGCCGTAAAAGAAGACATTAAGCAAGTACTCACCACATCTCAAGACTGGTGGCCTGCCGACTTCGGTCATTACGGACCCTTAATCATCCGTATGGCATGGCACAGTGCCGGAACCTATCGTATCCAAGACGGCCGCGGCGGCGGTGGTCGCGGACAACAACGCTTTGCCCCACTCAATAGTTGGCCCGATAACGTAAACCTTGATAAAGCCAGAAGATTGCTTTGGCCGGTAAAACAAAAATATGGACGCAAGCTTTCCTGGGCAGATCTTATGATTCTTGCCGGTAATGTAGCTTTAGAATCAATGGGACTAAAAACTTTTGGTTTCGGTGGAGGGCGTGAAGATACCTGGGAAGCCGATCAAGACGTATACTGGGGTTCTGAAACTACCTGGCTGGGAGGCGACAAAAGATACGCCCATGGCTCAGCAGGCGTTGAAGGTGAAGGCGTACTAGTGTCGGAGGATGATGCAGACGGAAAGATACATTCCAGAAACCTAGAAAACCCATTGGCAGCCGTGCAAATGGGACTGATTTATGTAAACCCTGAGGGACCCGATGGCAATCCTGACCCTGTGGCTTCTGCCAAAGACATCCGTGACACTTTTACCAGAATGGGTATGACTGATGAAGAAACCGTTGCCTTAATTGCAGGTGGTCATACCTTCGGAAAAACGCATGGTGCCGGCCCTGCCGATCATGTAGGCAAAGAACCCGAAGCTGCCGACCTTGAAGAACAAGGCTTGGGATGGAAAAGCACCTATGGTACCGGTAAAGGAGGCGATACTATTACCTCCGGACTGGAAGTAACCTGGACCAGCAAACCCACCGAATGGTCTAATTTATACTTAAGTTATCTGTTTGGTTTTGAATGGGAGCTAACCAAATCTCCTGCCGGAGCGCATCAATGGGTTGCAAAAAATGTGGGAGAAATCATTCCACATGCACACGACCCTAACAAAAAGGTAAAACCTACCATGCTTACTACCGACCTAGCGCTGCGTTACGATCCCATATACGAAAAAATTGCACGTCGTTATCTTGAACATCCGGATGAATTTGCCGATGCCTTTGCCAAAGCTTGGTTCAAATTGACACACCGCGATATGGGTCCAAAATCGCGCTATCTAGGTCCCGAAGTACCGGAAGAAGATTTAATCTGGCAGGACCCTGTACCCGCAGGCAATTACAACCTGACTGAAGATGAAATTAACAAAGTAAAAGCCCGTATAGAAGCTACAGGCTTAAGCGTTTCTGAAATGGTATTTACAGCCTGGGCGTCGGCTTCTACTTTCCGTGGATCTGATAAACGCGGTGGTGCCAACGGTGCCCGCATACGTCTGGCACCACAACGTAACTGGGAGGTAAATAATCCCGCATTGCTGAACAAAGTACTCGAAGCATTGGAAATCGTAAAAACCGATGTCAATAACGCCGGTATCGATATTTCTCTTGCCGACATCATTGTGCTGGCAGGCAATGTAGGGTTGGAAAAAGCGATTCAAGCTGCAGGATTCGACTTCAAGGTGCCTTTCCTGCCAGGCCGCGGCGATGCCTCACAAGAACAAACCGATGAATGGGCCTTCTCCTTCCTAGAGCCAAAAGTAGATGGATTCCGCAATTTCAAAAAAGGATATACCCCATTCTCTACAGAAGCAGCCCTTATCGACAGAGCACAGCTATTGACACTTACCATTCCTGAAATGACTGTATTAATAGGTGGTTTACGCGTACTAGGTACCAATACCGACGGCTCTCAAAACGGTGTCTTCACTGATCGTGTAGGCGTACTATCCAACGATTTCTTCGTAAATCTGTTGGATATGGCTACTGAATGGAAAGTGGTAGAAGGCTCTCACAGAGAATTGTATCAAGGATTTGACCGTAAGACAGGCGAATTACGTTGGACCGGAACACGTGCAGATCTTGTTTTTGGCTCTAACTCTGAACTGAGAGCTGTAGCTGAAGTATATGCCTGCGATGATGCAAAAGAAAAATTTGTGAAAGACTTTATTGCGGCATGGTACAAAGTGATGAATCTGGACAGATTTGATGTTAAGCAATAACAGTCTTCTATTTTTTCATGATTTTTGGAAGCATGGCGGCTCGTATATACGAGCCGCCTTTTTGTGATGAGGTATGCACCACAAATAAAGTGAGTGACACAATTACGCTGATAGAAGCACTACAGCCTGTATCATAAAATCTATACAAAACACCATTTGTATCCGGCCTGAAGCACAAATCTCACTACCTTAGCAGATATGGAAAAAAAGCTGTTTTTATTAGATGCCTATGCACTGGTATTCCGGGCTTACTATGCTTTAATTCGTAGTCCGCGTATTACCAGTAAGAATAAAAATACCAACGCCCAATTTGGTTTCACCAACACATTGGTGGAATTGCTCAATAAACAAAAGCCTTCGCACATGGCTGTTTGCTTTGATACGCATGAACCGACCGAACGTCATACCGATTATGCTGATTATAAAGCAAACCGCCAAGAAACACCTGAAGATATATTGATTGCCGTGCCGGATATCAAACGCATAATTGAAGGCTTTAATATTCCCTGTGTAGAAAAAGACGGATATGAAGCCGATGATGTTATCGGCACCTTAGCCAAGAAGGCCGCAGAACAGGGGTTTGAAGTATTTATGGTAACATCCGATAAAGACTATGGCCAGCTGGTAACGGATAAAATCAAAATTTACAAACCGGGGTATCAAGGTAGTGAAGCAGAGATATTAGGGCCCGAAGAGGTTTGTGCAAAATGGAATATTCAAAACGTTTCGCAAGTGATTGATGTGTTAGGGCTCATGGGTGATGCAGTGGATAATATTCCCGGTATTCCAGGTGTAGGTGAAAAAACAGCTGCCAAATTATTGGCCGAATATGGTACATTGGAAAACGTGCTGGCCAATGCCGAACATATCAAGGGAGCATTAGGACGGAAAGTACAAGAAGGAAAAGATTTGGCGATATTATCCAAAAAGTTAGCCACCATTATTACCGATGTACCCATCGATTTTCATGAAGAAACCTTTCGGGTAAAGGAATGGAATAAAGAGGCACTGAGAGAAATATTTGCAGAGCTGGAATTCAAAACCCTGGGCAAAAGATTGTTGGGTGAAGAAGTTACGGCGCCTACCGAGTCTACCATATCCGGTACTACAAGTAAAGGTGTACAGATAGATTTATTTGGAAATATTATTGGGGGAGAAACAAGCGCAGCCCCAGCTACACCTGTAATGGAAGAGGAAGCTGACGCTCCTGCCTTTTCCTCTTTGAAAAAAATTACCGATGTACCCCACGATTACAAAGCCGTCATCGGACAAGAAGCTGTACAATCGCTGGTTCAAGAATTAAGCAAGTACGACGAAATATGCTTTGATACCGAAACAACGGATATCGACGCCAACCTTGCAGAGCTGGTAGGGATGAGCTTTTCGGTTATGCCTGGAACGGCTTATTGGGTACCCTGCCCTCCAGAGCGTAAGGAAACAGAACAGCTTATTGAAGCATTCAAACCTTTATTCGAAGATCCTTCAAAAACCTGGGTAGGGCAGAATTTGAAATACGACCTCCTCATCATGAAATGGTACGGAGTAGAGTTTGCCGGAAAACTCTTTGATACTATGTTGGCGCATTACGTTATAGAGCCCGATGGTAAACGCGGTATGGATCAGCTTAGTGCCAAATATCTGGGTTACGAACCTATACATATTGAAGAACTCATCGGCAAAAAAGGCAAACATCAAAAAAGTATGCGAGAGGTGGAGCTGGAAAAGATTAAAGACTACGCTGCAGAAGATGCCGATATCACCCTGCAGCTGAAAAATGTCTTCACTCCCTTGCTCAAGAAAAAAGAAGTAGAGCGTGTTTTTCATGAAGTGGAAAATCCTTTGGTACCAGTGCTGATGGATATGGAATACGAAGGCGTGCGCATTGATGAAGGATTTTTAAAAGCCTATTCGCTAGAGCTGGAAAAAGCGGCGGCAGAGGCAGAAAGAAAAGTGTTTGAAATAGCCGGCGTGCGTTTTAATCTGGCATCGCCCAAACAACTGGGAGAAGTTTTGTTTGAAAAACTGAAACTAGATGCTTCGGCAAAAAAAACTAAAACAGGTCAGTACCAAACAGGCGAAGAGGTCCTTCAAAAACTGGCGGCCAAAGGGCACAGCATTGCTGAAGAAATTATTGCCTATCGAGAATTGACCAAACTAAAATCCACCTATGTGGATGCCTTACCACAACTGATCAATCCTAAAACCGGACGCGTACATACTACTTACGGCCAAGCGGTAGCCGTTACGGGAAGGTTGGCGAGCAATAATCCCAATCTGCAAAATATTCCGGTGCGCACAGACAGAGGAAGAGAAATAAGAAAAGCTTTTATTCCACGCGATAAAAATCACATACTACTTTCGGCAGACTACTCCCAGATAGAGTTGCGCATTGTGGCTGGTATTAGTGGCGATGAAAACATGGTAGCTGCTTTTAAAAGCGGCTCCGATATTCACACAGCCACGGCTGCTAAAGTATTTAATGTGTCGCCAGAAGAAGTTACCAAAGAAATGCGCTACAAAGCTAAGAGCGTCAATTTCGGAATTATTTATGGTCAAGGCGCTTTTGGGTTGGCGGATAACTTAGGCATTTCAAGAACCGAGGCTAAAGCCATCATTGATAGTTATAAAAAAGAATTTTCCGGTATTCAGCGCTATATGGACGATACCATCAATTTCGCGCGCGAACACGGATATGTACAAACACTAATGGGAAGAAAGCGCTGGCTAAAAGATATCAACTCCAGCAACTTTACGGTACGAGGCTTTGCCGAGCGCAATGCCATCAACTCTCCTATACAAGGTACCGCAGCAGACATGATTAAACTGGCAATGCAAAAAATACATGCAGCAATGAAAAAGGCAGGTATGAAAAGCAAAATGATTTTGCAAGTGCATGACGAATTAGTGTTTGATGCGCGAAAAGATGAAGTGAATGAACTAAAGCCGCTGGTTATTGAAAATATGCAAACTGCATTAAATCTACCTCATGGAGTACCGGTAATAGCAGAATGTGGCGAAGGAGAAAACTGGCTGGAAGCGCATTAACATAGATTCAACAATCCACCAAACGCATTTGCCTTATCTTCGTTTTATGATTAAGAATATTATTTACGACTTTGGAGGTGTTATCTACAATATAGATTTCAAAAAAACTTTTGAAGCTTTTGAAGCGTTGGGATTTAGCAATTTCGACGACATGTTTTCGCAACATCATGCTAATGCGCTTTTTCAAAATCTAGAAACAGGAAAAATCACTCCTCAAGAATTTTATAAACAGATAAAAAATCAAGCTCCGCAACCTATTACCGATGAGCAGATAAGAGATGCTTGGAATGCCTTGCTATTAAATTACCGATTAAGTAGTCTGCAATTTCTTACAGAACTAAAAGAACGATACAACTTATATCTGTTGAGCAATACCAATGCCATTCATTACGATTATTTCTCAGCACAGCTTCGCAAAGAAACATCTTATCCATCGCTGGAAAGCTTCTTTACTAAGGCCTATTACTCGCATGGCATCGGGTTACGTAAACCTAACACTGATGCTTATGAATTTGTGCTGAACGATGCAGGTATTAAAGCCGAAGAAACGATTTTTGTAGATGATACAATCGGCAATCTTCCCAATGCAGAAAAACTGGGCATAAAAACCGTTCTACTACAACCAGGCATGCTTATTGAAAATATTGACTACGATAATTATTAACGTAATGTATTCTGTATGGCTGACTCTATTATTCCACTTATTACGTTGATTGCGCTTGAAGTAGTGCTAGGAATAGACAATATTATTTTCATTTCCATCCTTGCAGATAAACTACCTGAACAACAACGTAACAAACTGCGTCTATGGGGTATAGGTTTGGCAATGGTAATGCGCCTCATTTTGCTGGCCATCATTTCTTGGATTCTGAAGTTGGATAAAACATTGTTCATCCTCTTCGGAATGCCATTTACAGGGAAAGAGCTCATTCTGATTGCAGGAGGTGTTTTCCTATTGTATAAAAGCACTAAAGAAATTTATCATAAGACCGAACAGGAAAATCCTAATGCACCCACTCAGATAAAATCGGGTAGCTTCGGAAAATTTCTGTCAGAAATCATCATACTGGATGTGGTTTTCTCCATCGACTCCATTATTACCGCGGTAGGTATGGTAAATGAGTTGTGGATTATGTACACCGCCGTTATTGTAACAGTAGGCATTATGTTGGTGGCGTCTAAACCTATCGCATCCTTCATCAGTAGGCATCCGTCCTTCAAAGTGCTGGCGCTTTGCTTTTTGATGCTGATTGGCTTTACACTGATTGCTGAAGGCTTCGAAATAAAAATTCCCAAAGGCTATATTTACTTTGCCATGGGATTCTCATTCCTGGTTGATTTAATACAAATGAAAACAATTGGAAGAAACAGTTCTTCGCAGGATGCGCCAAAACAATAATCAGATGTTTTATTGGAAACGATCGGTAAGATACTTGACGCTACTCCATCTATGCTAAACTAAAGATTTTGCCTTTTTAATTGCATTTTGCAAGTCTTTAAAGGCTTTTTTCTCCAGTTCGGCAATTTCGATGAGTCGGTTTCCCATATCGTCGTAGTCTGCTTGAGAGCCGAGGCGTCCTTTATAAATACCAGCAGCCTGTATAGCAGCACCCCTCCATTTATCGCCGGTAACAGTAATTTGTTGTGACACATCGAGTAACTCGTCGATAGGAAGATAAGCATGGGCTTGTTGCAAAAAAGCCCCGTAAATAAAACGAAATCCACCACCCCCGGTGCCAATTTCTTCTTGCATACGCACGAGCTGGGCCAAATAAGCGCGCGCTTTGTCATCACCGAGTTTATTTTTCCATTTTTTTATCTGCCGTCCGGTGTATGCAATACCCTTTGCACCGGCAAAGGAGCCGGGAATCAGCAGCATATCGCGACAGTTACGTTTAATGCCTTTAATAATACCATTACGAATCTGCTCATCAGTAGCTTCGGTTAGGTTATCCCCCGGATAATACATCTGCCCGCGTGGTGCAAATGCGCCCTTGGCAAAACGCACACGCTGTAATTCGTAACTGGTCATGGAAACCAAGGTTTCCATGATGGGATCGCTAATGATATAGTTATCGCCTTGCTTGTCTACAACTATCAAATTATGAGCGTTGAAATGGAAGCGATATTCCTTTGGGAAATAAGTTAGATAAAACACTCCTACCTGACACGCAGTAGGCTTACCCTGTGCCAGACGTTCATCCAGTTCCTGCATAGCTTTCTGTGGAGAAGTATATTTCTTACGTGTAACAGGAACACCTAACGCTGTACAGGTTCTTTTAAAAATCAGTCCAGGCATGGTACGAAAGGAAATCGCCGGACCTCCGTTTACCTTCATAAAAGGCAATTGAATGTAAAACAATCCGGATCCAATACCAAAAACCAAGGGCTCGGTAAGCTTATGAATACCGTAATGCTTTAGTAATGCCGTTGTAACGCCATTTTCACAATGCGCCGCCTGCATATGATGAAAACCACTATGCAGGTTATCCAAAGATTCTTCAGTATGATGTGCTTGATGACTTGTTTCCAAAATTGCTGTAAGTTTTTTAATGCTTAAGAAGCGGTAAAGCTATGAACAAAGCTCCATTCGGCACAACAATTATTTCCCAAATGGATTTTTCAGTTCATCAATACTTATTTCAAATATTTCCGCATATTTCTGAAGCTTTTGATCTGATAGCTTTTTAAATACAGAAGGTTTTAGATGACGCTTTACGGTCCATTTCCAGAAACCGGTATAGGAAGATAAAATAGAAATATCCATTATCTTTTTTTCCATGAAATACAAGATAGGACTAGCCTCGCCATTCAATACTTTTTGGCGTGCCGCTTCAATCTTCTTCTCTACCTCACTCCAGGCCACATTTAACGCTTCGGTTTTTACTTCCCAGCCTGTGCTTTTACCAATAGTGTAATTACCTGTTTCATCAATGACGTAGGTAACCTCTTTGGCAATACGCCCCAATGCTCCGTTGTCCTGCGGTATTTCCTCTTTTTTCATTTTACTGTATTTCAGAAAGCAATTCTTTAACAAACCTGCTTTTCTCCTACGAATTTAAGGTTTTCTCCTACTAATAGAAAAGGTGAAAGCTGTAAGCCTCCACCTTTTCTAAATATTGTTATATGCCTTTATACTACGGTAAGTAGCGCATACATATAGCTGAATCTTGAACTTTCGGGAACGAGTAAAAATATTTTATCGCCTTTCTTCAATTTTCCACTATGCAGCAGTTCATCCACCATTAGGTATACCGATGCGGCCCCCACATTTCCTACATAGCTCAAATTCACGAACCATTTTTCGTAAGGTATATGATGGCCTAATTTCAAATGCTCTTCGTAAATCTTATCTCTAAAGAAGTTGCTGCTCATGTGTGGACAGTACCAGGTAATATCATCCGGATTAAGCCCTCTTCTTTCGAAAAGCTCGGGCAGTGGGCGTCCTCCCAAAGGAACGATATTGGGACTTAGCAGCTTGACATCCTGCTTAATACTCATGATGGATTTTTCGCCCAGCTCTTCGTGTGTAAATTCCAGATAGCTTTTCAGCGTACCGTCTTCTAACTTCTCAGCACCACAATACATACAGGGCTCCATATCATCGGCATAGGAAAGTCCTTCTATCCACTCCACTTTTAAGCTTAATCCTTCCGGATTAGGTTTATTGCTTAACAAGAAGGCGGATGCACCATCAGACAGCATCCAACGTAAAAACTCTTTATCAAAGCTGATATATGGATTTTGCTCCAACTCTTCCAACTTATGCACTTCATCCTCGAACTGGTGGGCGACTAAAGAAGCAGAAAATCTCTCCGAACCGGTAGCGATAGCATGCTGGGCGTCTCCGGTTTTCACCGCCATGTAAGCGTACTTTAATGCATGCATACCGGCGCAACATACACCGCTTGGGGAAACTACTTCCAGCTTACCTAATTCAGGCAACCAACCATGCACCATTACTGCATGCGAGGGCATGATCTGATCGGGTGAGGATGTACCACAAGCCAACACATCTACCGATTTGAACCCTTCTGGGTCGTCTTTAAAAAGTTCCTTTATAGCTTCTGCAGTGAGTTGGGCATTGGTATGGGTAACCTTTCCACCTTTCTCCAAAGCATAATATCTGTTAGTAATCCCATTGTTTCTTAATACAATTCTACGCGACTTGGAGGGTTTTCCGTTGATGTACCCCAGATACTCTTCCATCTCCTCATTTCCTACAGGTTGGTTAGGAAAATAATGTGAGGTACGGGTAATATAGACTTCGTTTAATGACATACTCTTTTTTCTCTTTTAAAATAATCAGGAATGAAATTTAGGCAAGAAAACTCCTTTATTTCACCGCCCAATATAACTGATTTACGAATAACAAATAATTAAAATAAAAAAACAACAGCTTTACGCGTGAATTTCAGGATGATAAGCAACGCCTCTATAATATTCCATTTGCCTCTTGATTCTTTTTTGTAAAAATGCCCTGAAAAATAATAAATCTACCAATAATATTATGGGTGATGCTACCAGTAATGCAATGGCAAGATAATATTTATATAGAACAAGTATTTTTTTCCTTTTCTGAGGGTATTTATTAATGATGTTCACCCATTTCTGAAAAATCTTTCCTGCCTTACGCTCAATAAACATTAGGGAATATTTGACACGAGCCGCACCTAGTTGCTGCAAGCTCTCCTGAAGCCCATCCCAGCTATTTTTCTGAAGAAAATCCTTCACAACCTCACCAAACCGCGATGCACCCCGAATATCTTCATCAGATACACCAGGTTTGGGAAATATCCCCCATTTTCTGTCTTTACGTCCAGTACCTAACCAGTGAAATATCGTTACATAGCTCAAATGATTGAGATGTCTGTCGACCAGTGCAATATTTCCTACCAGACGTGCGCCTGCCGCATGGATCAGTTTTTTATTTTTTTCCTGAGCATTAATCCACATATTGCGACACCCACTGATGGTAATAACTGGGGTATCCTTAATAATTGCCTTAAACTTCTCATCCTGCATGATGGAATTAAAAGGAATGCTGGGCGATAAGTTCCACGGTTGCCAACCCAAAATCACCAAATCGTATTGATTGCGCTTTGTTTCCCAAGGCTGTAACGAAGTAGGAATTACCTCTACGGATTCCGGAACTGTATCAAAAAAATCGGCTATCGGCCAAGGAAAAGGAAATGGTTTTGTGGGTTTTATTTCCAAAAACTCCACTGTATGTCCAGCGTCTATAAAAGGCTGCACAAAATTATCTAATATTTGCTTTAACTGCCCCGACTGGGTATAATAAACTGCTAATATATTCTTATCCATTATTTTAAAGAGCTTTCTGGCAGAGCTTTTGAGGTTTTGCTATAATTCAATACAATAGCTTTTAATGTTGGTTGTAAAGATTTGAACCCCTTAGCAATTAGTTGACTATCCTCTAATAAATTCCCCTTGTAATGAAGCATTTTAGGTGCATGCTCCTGAATCATCAACCTTAAGAAACGATATTCCACATTTTTGGGTTCTGCCCGGATTGCCAATTCCAGTTGTCTGTGCCCCTGCTTAAACGTATTCAGCTTTTGAGCCGGAACTTTTAATAAAGCAGACTTACGCATCAGTAAAGCGCCCTCAAAAGCAGTTTTGTCGTTTCCTTTTATATCTTTCAACACTGACAATTGATGATCAATCGCTTCAGATTGTCCTGTTTCCAACGCTTTATACAAATTTGTCCGATCCAATCCCTGAGCCTCTAATGTAGGATTATTTATCAGAAAAAAGAAAAAAACAGTTACAAGTAATTTCCAATAATTCATTTTAAAAAATGCGTAAATTTATAAAATAAAAGTATTTTTTATTTACTGAAGAGTGTGAAAAGCACACTGGCCCTCTATTAAACATTGTATTAAATATTCCCCTTGTGGGATATTTTACATTAGCCCCTTAAATACAAAAACACTCCATTATTATGAAGATGAAGAAAACTCTTCTGCCGGTTGCACTGTTTTTGTTATTAACAAATTTTCTCTGTGCTCAAAATGGTTACAAAAATGCTGTAGGTGTTCGGTTCAACACCTATATAGGTTATGATGTGCTAGCATTATCTTATAAAAGCTTTTTAGCTAATCACGATGCATTAGAGTTCAACCTAGGATTTGGCGGTCGCAACATGTATGTACCTGGCACTTCGGGGCAAAGTTTTTCTCCCGGTATCAGCTTGGCAGGCGCTTATCAGTATCATGTAGATATTGAAACTGCTACAAATGAACATCTACGTTGGTTTGCCGGCGGTGGTTTAATCTTATTTCATATTTTTTCTAAAAACAATTTTTATGAAGGATTCGGTGCTGGCTTGTTCGGAACATGCGGCATTGACTACAAGTTTAAAAATACACCGCTCAATCTTACAGCAGACTGGCGACCGACCGTTTACTTATCTGCTCCGGATTCATTTTCACCGCTTCAGATAGGCACCTTAGGGGTGGCGGTGCGATATACTTTTTAGTTTTATACTTTTGCAAGCTTTATTTTTGAAGCTTGGAAAAGATAGCTCCATCTACATATTATCAGGATATCAGAAATACCTTTAATAATTTAAGGGTCTGCGTTATTATTCCTACATATAATAACGCCAGAACCATTCAATCTGTTATCTGCGATGTATTGCAATACACACATAATGTAATTGTTGTAAACGACGGCTCTACTGATAATACGGAACAAATTCTCAGAGAATTTGACAATATTACTATTGTATCCTATACCCCCAATGCAGGGAAAGGAATGGCATTGCGCACCGGCTTCAAAAAAGCGCTAGAGCTGCAATACGATTATGCCGTTACTATTGACTCCGATGGGCAGCATTTTGCCAAAGATCTTCCGGTTTTTATTCATAAACTCCAAGAAGAAGGACCGGCACTGATTATGGGAGCGCGCAATATGGATACAGCAGACAATGTTCCCGGAAAAAGTAGCTTTGGCAATAAGTTCAGCAATTTCTGGTATAAGGTGGAAACGGGCATTGCGCTACCCGATACTCAAACGGGTTATAGATTGTACCCGCTCCAGGCTCTAAAAAAAATGAAGTTCTTTACGCGCAAATATGAGTTCGAAATTGAAGTGATTGTGCGGCTTGCATGGGCAGGAGTAAAGGTAGTATCGGTACCCATCACTGTATACTACCCTCCAAAAGACGAAAGGATTTCGCATTTCAGGCCTTTTAAAGATTTTACACGTATCAGTATTGTAAATACAGTTTTGGTAACCATCTGCTTTTGCTACATTTGGCCACGCAATTTCTTTCGTCGGTTTACCAAGCAAAACTGGCGACAAGAACTTAAAAATTTGTTGCTAAAACCCGGAGAGCCCGATATCGTAAAAGCCTGTTCCACAGCCTTTGGAGGCTTTATGGGTATTGTACCCATATGGGGATTTCAATTACTAGTAGGCATTGCGCTGGCACATCTGTTTAGACTGAATAAAGCCTTATTTGTACTCGCTGTGCACATTAGCATTCCACCTTTGATTCCCGTTATCGTTTTCCTAAGTTATAAACTAGGCAAACCCTTTATGGGGGGCAGAGCGGTAGACATTTCTTTCAACAAGGAGTTGACACTTACCAAAATTTGGCTGAATATAGAACAGTATATTTACGGAAGCATGGTTCTTGCCATCATAATCGGAATACTGTTTGGGTTGATTACATTTTTATTTTTGAAAGTCCGCAAATTAAAAAAGCGTACTTATTCTTAACACGGCAGTATTAGGATTGCTCACACCATCGGACTTCAAGCAACGGCTATATGCAAAAGATATTTACATCGATATTTGATTTTTTTAGAAAGAACAAGACTGCTCTTTACTGCTCCTTTTTTTCTACACTGGCAGTTTTTATCTTCTTTGCTTCCAGAATTAAATTCGTAGAGGATATTTACGCCATTCTTCCGAAAGATCATAAAACGGAAAAACTTACCCAGATTTTTGAGAATTCCAAATTTGCAGACAAGCTAGTAGTGATGGCTTCCGTAAAAGACACTGCCGCCACACAGCCTGATAGCTTGGTTGCTTATGCCGATGCATTTGCAGAAGCATTGCAACACCAAGCAAGTACCTACATCAAAAATCTACGCTATAAAATTGACGAGGATTTCACGTATACTCTTTTTGAAACCATGCAGCATCATCTTCCGGTTTTTCTTACAGAAGATGATTATAAAAAAATAGATACACTACTACAAGCACCCGAGCTAACCAAATCACTAGCTCGAAGTAGTTCTATATTAAGTATTCCCGGTCCTGCACCTATAAAGAATGTTGTACTCAATGATCCTTCGGGTATTTCTTTTCTAGCATTAAAGAAACTACAGCAACTACAATACGAAGATAATTTTACTTTACACAACAATCATTTCGTCACACGAGATAAAAAAACAATACTACTCTTTATCACTCCGGCTTATCCTGCCGGAAACACCGGAGCTAATAAAGATTTTTTCTCAATTATAGATCGCATCACGGACTCACTGTCACAATCGCAGTTTGGTAATATCGATACAAAATATTTTGGAGCAGCAGTAGTATCGCAGAGCAATGCTGCACAATTAAGACAAGACACGCTATTAACTCAGGGCATCACCGTACTGTTAATCGTTTTATTTTTGGGTTTTTACTTCAGAAAGAAAAGAGCGCCCTTGCTCATTTTGGTGCCGGTGGTATATGGAGCCTCGCTGGCGCTGGCTGCTATTTGTTTTATAAAGGGTAGTATTTCAGTCATTGCGTTGGGCACCGGTTCGCTGGTGCTGGGAATTGCGGTCAACTATTCATTGCATGTTATTAATCATTATCGCCATACCGGAGATCTAAGAAAGGTTATTGCCGATCTTTCATTCCCGTTAACCATCGGAAGCGCAACAACTATTCTGGGGTTCTTTAGTCTGCAATATGCCACTTCAGACATGTTGAAGGACTTGGGGTTGTTTGGTGGTTTTAGTTTGATTGGCGCCGCCCTATGCTCTCTAATATTCCTACCGCATTTTATTACTACCCATAAATATAATGCTACGCCTCGTCCTACCTGGCTCGACAAGATTTCCTCCATTCGTTTTGAGCATAATAAATGGTTGGTTGCTGCGATTTTCATTATTACTATTATTCTTTACCGATTTGCTGGTAAAGTATCTTTTGAGCCCGATATGACGCAGCTGAATTACATGTCCGAGAAAGTTAAAGCAGCAGAAAACAAACTCAACAGTATTAGTGGTGCTGCCTTAAAATCTATTTACATAGTAAGCGAAGGAAATGACCTAAATGAAGCGTTGCAGAAGAACGAAGCCCTGCAGCAGCATATACATACTCTTAAAAACGAGGGCATCGTTTACAGTAGCTCGGGAGTGGCCAATCTTTTTGTGTCTGCAACCCTGCAGCAGCAAAGAATACAACAATGGAAAACATTCTGGAGTGATTCTAAAAAACAGGCAGTACTGCAAGAGCTTACTTCGCTAGCACCAAAAAACGGCTTTACTGAAGATGGTATTAATAATTTCAGAGCACTGATTGAAAAAGATTACCAGCCAATACAGTTTTCTCAATTGCAAAGCCTGCGCAATAGTTTTTTGGATGATTATATTTCGGAGAAAGAAGAACTGGCCTCGGTCGTCACTTTAGTAAAGGTTCCGGAGCAATACAAATCAAAGACCATCTCCCAACTGGAACAATTACCTCATGTCACAGTTTTAGATAGACAGTACCTTACCGAAAGATTGACAGAAATTGTGAATGAAGATTTCAATCGCATCGCATGGATAGTTTCCTTAATTGTTGCTGGAGTATTGCTGTTCACTTATGGAAGAATAGAACTGATGCTGATGACCTTTATCCCCATGCTATTTAGCTGGATTTGGATATTGGGTATTATGGCTATCTGCAACATTCAATTCAACATTGTAAATATTATCATCTCCGCATTAATATTCGGTTTGGGAGATGATTATAGCCTGTTTGTAATGGACGGTTTATTGAATGAGTACAAAACAGGCAAAAAGAATCTAGCTGCCTATAAATCATCTATATTACTTTCTGCCATTACTACTATTACGGGATTAGGTGTACTCATATTCGCCCAACATCCTGCGTTACGCTCCATTGCTTTTATTTCCGTTACTGGCATTTTGTGTGTGGTATTGATGGCGCAAATATTGATTCCGTTTTTCTTTTCAATAGTTATCAAGAATCGTATACAAAAAGGTTTCCATCCGTGGACTATTTGGAGTTGGAGCCGCTCTGTTTTTTCCTTTTGCTATTTTGGTTTTGTAAGCATATTACTTACTATCATCGGTATTTTTCTTATCAAGCTTAACCTCCTGGGAAGAAAAAAGGGTAAAGCAGTATATCACTATTTGCTTTCGAAGTTCTGTATGTCTGTGCTCTATATCATGGGCAATTTTAGAAAACGGCAAATCAATCCGTATAACGAAAAATTTGAGAAACCTGCTGTTGTAATAGCCAATCATCAATCTTTTCTAGACATTTTGCAAATGGCCATGCTTAATCCCAAACTTATTTTATTAACCAATAATTGGGTGTGGAAATCACCGGTATTTGGATGGGCGGTTAAGATGGCAGATTTTTACCCGGTTGCTAACGGTATAGAGAACAGTATAGATCTATTGAGCAAACAAGTAGAACAAGGTTATTCCATAGCTGTATTTCCCGAAGGAACCCGCACGTCACATCCACCGATGAAACGTTTCCATAAAGGGGCTTTTTATCTTGCCGAACAGTTAAAACTGGATATTGTTCCGATTCTTTTTCATGGGTTAGGGTACACCATGACAAAAGGAGATTATTTGCTGAAAAATGGCCCTATTACTGCTAAATATCTACCCCGCATCAGCTATGAAGACCGTACTTGGGGCAACACTTATCAAGAAAGAACAAAATCTATCTCTCGATATTTTAAACAACAACATGAAGCTTTAACTAAAGAATTGGAGCAGCCTGAATATTTCAAAGAACATTTATTCTTCAATTATATCTACAAAGGCCCTGTACTGGAATGGTATCTCAAAGTAAAATCAAGACTGGAAAACTATTACCAACCTTTCCATGAATTACTACCGGAAGAAGGAACATTTCTGGATCTGGGTTGTGGTTATGGTTTTATGAGTTATATCTTGCATTGGGCCAGTCAGGGTAAAAGAAAATTTACAGGAGTAGATTATGACGAAGAAAAAATAGATACAGCACAACACTGTTTCAGTAGAACAGAAGATGTAAACTTTGTCTGTGAAGACATTGCCGCATTTAAGTTGGATAAATACAACGGCATCATCATAAGTGATGTACTGCATTATCTCCATCCCGAACAACAACAACAAGTGATTGAAAAAGCTATTGACGCGCTGTTGCCTAACGGTGTACTCATCATACGCGATGGAGATATTGACCTAAAAAGAAAACACAAAGGAACCCAACTCACAGAGCAACTGTCTACCAAAATATTTTCATTCAATAAAACCACACATGCGCTTTACTATCTATCAGGCAAAAGCATTGAAAATATTGCTAAAAACAAGCAAATAGCAATACAACGCATAGATCATACAAAATATACTTCTAATGTAATATGGGTACTGAGAAAACCTTAAATAATTTATCAAAAAGAAGCGGTTTCGTTAAGTAGATAAATTTCTAAGCCATCATTTCCCAAAGCATACAGTTTATTATTCTTTTTGAAAATCTGTTTGTATCCTCGAAAAGCCTCGGGAATTGGCCACTCTGATAGTTTCAGCGTAGCAGTATTGTATTGACATAATTTTCCATCATAAGTACCATAAATAATTTTATCACTAACAGATACATGCTGCCAGCGAACAATATCTATCTTACTTTTATAGGTACCGTAATAGTCAAAAACATAAATACCCTGCAGTGAGTCATAAAGATAAACGTATTGACTTTGATCGAATATTCTTATAGGACTAAGGGCTTTATCAAAAAGCTGTCTAAAATCCGCTGTTACAAAAATTACATTCCCCTCCTCATCTATTTTCTTCAGCTTGTTATCCATCTCATCGTATAGCCATATTTTATTATCGTAAGACAAGCTTATGGCCGAAACATTAAAAAGATTTTTCCGACGCAGATCTATTGCTGCTCGTTGGTTTAGCATACCATCCAATAATACAATAGAAGAAAAACCTTTGTAGTAAAGCAATAATCTTACCGGATTAGAAACATCTACCCATGTTACTTCTCCAAATTTTTTAATCTCATTAAACACCGAAACCTCATCGCCTACGGCACTTAGCTTCTTAAGCTGATTAGAAGTACTTACCAGATATATGTTATCCAGATTATCGATGGAGAAAGAAACATAGTTGCCGGGAATAGTTTTTATTTTTTGCCCTCCCGGAAACTGTTGCGCAAAGCAGTAGATACTGAACAAACAAAAGAGTAATATGTAAAGTGCGTTTTTCAATAATTACGGTTGATTTTAGACGGATCACTATGATATGTCAGCAAGTGCACATCTTCATGATCAAAAACCGCATATGTAAAAAACTTAATCCAGTCTCCCAGATTGATATAACGACTTTGCTCACTCAACTTAAAATCTATCGGAAGATGTCTATGACCAAATATAAAATAATCGTAGGGTTTTTCAGCCAACTTGCTTTTACAATATTGAACCAACCATTCCTTGTCCTCACCCAAAAACACATCTTCAGAGCTACCGGTTTTAATACGACTTCTTTTACTCATATAATTGGCTATGCCAATGCCTATTTGTGGAGGCAGTACACCAAACAACCATTGACTCACAGGATTGCGAAATACTTTTTTCAAGCGCTTATACCCCTTATCTCCCGGACCTAAACCATCTCCATGGCCGATTAAAAATTTTTTACCGCTCCATTCAAATTCTTTCGGTTCAAAATAAACCGCCATACCAAGCTCTTGCTGAAAATAACTGCTCACCCACATATCGTGATTGCCCACAAAAAAATGAAGCTTTACACCTACATCAGACAAATCGGCCAGTTTCCCTAACAAACGTAAATAACCCTTTGGGACTACGTATTTATACTCATACCAAAAGTCGAACATATCCCCCACCAAAAATACTTCGGAAGCACCATCGGCTATTTCATTTAGAAACGCCACTATCTTTTTTTCTCTAATTCGACTTGCTTCATATGAAGGTGCACCCAAATGAAAGTCCGATAAAAAGTATATGTTCTTCTTCGTCTGCAAGGTGATGTAATAGCGTTTATTGAATATCGAATCGTAATTAAAAACAAATATAGTATAGAATTGCAGGTTTATTCCATGGGTGTTTCTGTTCTTTTTTCATACTGACTTAGTGCTAGCCCTGACAATACTAAAGCCACGCCTGCAAAGGTGTGCCAGCTAATGCGATCTTTTACTAAAATGGCAGCTATAATAATACCAAATATAGGACAGAGGAATAACCATAATCCGGCTTTTACAGCATCTTCTTTAATCAGCTTCAGCCAAAGCCATACCGCCCCCACCGAAACCAGTGTAGCCAACCAAATGGTACCAATCCAGAAGTTTTTATCAAAATGATTGGCCCCTGACTTATAAGTAATCAACATTATCGGAAATAAAAATATACCGCCCAATAATGTCTGCCAGCCGTTAATAGTGAGCAAATGCAGTCCGTCCCATTTCTTAGACGAGAAATAAATTGTCCCTGCCGAATAGGAAAACATACAACTAACAAGTAAAATCAATCCCTTTACGGTAACCGATACCCCGTCAAACAACGGCCAGGCTACAACAACAAAACCGAACAAACAAATGAGCAATGCCAATAACACTTGAACGCTGATTGGCTTCTTCAACACAAATACCGATAGAAAACTGATAAATACCGGACTTGCCGCTATGGTTAACGCCCCAATACTCGCTGTCACTTCCTTCATAGCTATAACATAAATGCCCAGATAGATAGTGATGTTCAGTAAACCGTATATGGCTAATTGTTTTAGTTCTATACGATTGGGTAACTTTTGTCGTAATATACCATGTGCTATAAAAAGCATCAGCAATGCGGCAATGCCAAATCTGCATACAGCAACAACCAAAGGTTGGGCATCCAACAACGCAATTTTCGTTGCAGTTGCCGCAGAGGACCACAATATGGTAAATAACAGGCCGGTTAACAGCCAGGAGATCTTCGTATTCATCTTAAACCGTGCGAAGGTACACCCAAAAGCATTAACCAAAAAGGCCGCATTGCCCTTTGGCAAGCAGCCTTTGTTAACCCGCACCTTAGGAGAACGGCCCACTAAAGTATTTATTTCACCACCCCCTCCATACGAACATTATCAATACTAAATGTTCCTCCACTGCTTTCCGCATTAAAACCATAAAATCTAAAGGTGACTGCTGTGGTAATATTGGTATACGTAGCATCTAAAACTACAACACATCCATTCTGCGCAGTAGTGGCCGCATCGCTTATTTGAACAACCTTTTCGTCCACCACGGTTAAATTACTATTAGGTGGATCAATAGCTACAGGCAAATTATCGGCAAATCCGTTTATACTGGATCGAACGGCGACCTGTCTTACACCGGTTCCCGAACGCTGTAACGTAAAGGCAATTTTATAAAGATCCATTTGTCTCCCTACAGCGGGAGTAATGGTCACCTCGTAATAGCGTGTAGTATCAAGGTTTCCTGTAAAGTTATCCGAACCATTTGTAGCTCCCAATGGCCATCCCGTGAAAGAAAATCTTCCGCTTGCTGAAGAGTTAGCACTAACACCTACAGCAGTAAAGGAACCGAACATCAATCCATCTACAGCTGGTGAGGGAGTAGGATCAGCTGCTCCCGAAGTGTTAGTAACATCGTTAAAAGTATACACTGCAGCAAAAGCTCCTCCAAAACCGCCTTCAATATCCTCTTGACGGCGTAATGTAAGTTGTGTTTCCAATGCTGCATCAGGTGTAGATTGGTAGATGGACACATAACCCGTAATACGCTCTGCCGAAGCGGGCATTACAATTTCTGCCGTATTTCTCACAAAAGACTTTAGCGATCCGGTGGCGTCTGTTATCAGATAGTTGGTACCGGTGCTATTCGTTTCGAGTATTGTAATGGAAACATTATTTATGGTTACTACCGATGATTCCCAAGTGCGATTATTAGCTATTATTTCCGATATAGTAGTCGATTTAGGTGTAATAATACCTGTTCCTGATTTTTCGGATACTGTCACACCACTAATCTGCAAACCACCGTTGAATGTGCTTAGCGACAGCCCTCCCACCGTTACTGTTAATGAATCGCCCAAAGAGGCGTTAGGGTTTACACTTGCATTAGCAAAACGTATTTGAATAGCTCCTGTTGCATCTTGCAAACGATAGTTTCCTGCTGCTTCATTTTTTGTATCAGATACTACAACTCCTTTGATATAAACACCCGCAGGAATAGAAGAGTCGCCTCCAGCAAACGCTTTTACTTCTTCAATAGTCATTAAGGTAGGTATAGGTGCTTGACCACTACAACGTATTCCCGAAAACTGTACATCTGCTGTATCCCGAATAAAGATTTGTAGCGTGCCATTAAATACCGAGGGCACCCCAATCAGCACACCATTTCCATCCGGAACATTTATTCCTGCAAAGCGAGCATAACTACTGTTGCGCAACACGATACTTTGTCTATCGCAAGTATTAATTGTAAAATTTATCGCGCTGGTGTTTTTAGAAGGATCTGCATAAGTTTTATTAATATCGGCATCTTTAAACTCCGCATTTTCTATTTGCACTAGCGTACTCAACAACGGATCATTCAAACTTTTTGTAAAATCAGAAGGCTTTACAACTTTAGGTATGATGGTATTATGAAACGAGCCTTTAATAATATACTGATCAAACATGGCTTGAGGAATACCGGTCAGATTTAGAAAACGGCCGTCGTCCGATCGTGAAGAATCAATGCCGAGTTGAATGGTACCGCCATAATCACCCAGCATCAGTCCTTTTAGCTTTAGAAAAATACGACGACCCACCGGAAATTGTGTGTACAGATTGTTTCCCTCCAACAGCACAGGGAGTCCTCCTGTTTCGTCTTGAATAACGACTTGTTTATAAAAGTTGCCCGATGCATCATCTGCAATTACTACACCCGAAATAATTTCATCCTCATCAATGCGTTTAAAGTCGCCTATTGCCGTATAGCGTGCTTTTAATTCCATAATCGTCATTGTCACATCTATTTCCGGATCAGCATTAGATGGAGGAACATCAAATTTTCGATTACAGGATGCAATGATCAGTAAAAGACATCCTAGCAATCCTATTGCTTTTTTATTAAAAGAAAGTTTTTTCATAGTGATACGTTTTATTAAAACCTCAAACCGATACTGGCAAAAAAGTTAATCCCGTATGCATAGTAATATTTAGGCGGAAACTTATTAACGTTTTTCTCTTCGAAGTCTAGCCGTAGCTGTTCAAAGCCTCCGGATTTAAGGTTTCTATTATTAAGCAGATTATTTACTCCCACTGTAAACAAAAGATAGGTACGACGATTCTTGATGTAATATTTCCTATGAAGCAGTTTATTCCATCCCCCAAAAAGATCTATCGTAAAAACATCCTCAAAGCGTTCTTGCGCTAATATGCTTTGTTTAATAGCTTCCGACACGGGATTATCCGGCTCCGTATCAGCAATCGCTTCAGCCGTTCTACGAATAGGATTGAGGGATAACCACATATTCTGAAAATAATTCGCCGTAATACTTGCATACCAGAACTTTGGAGAACGATAGAAGAATCCGGCGCTATATGCTTGTTGAGGAGAGGAGGCAATACGATAGTTTTTTAAATAAATGGTCTGCTTACCCAACATTGCAGCACTATTATCGGCAGTAATAATGGCACGGGGACGGCTGTCGTAATAATAACTCCCTACCGACGCCGCTCCATTAAAGCTTACAGTAGAGCTCAACTTAATCTCTGCCCCAAGCTCTCCCCCAAAATAAACTTTGTCAATTCCACTTAAAGCATAATTGACAAAGCTCTGATATTGGTCGTGATAAAACGAAAGCACATCCACCCCATCAGTGTTTTTTGTATAATATCCCGTAATACTCAGTTTTACACGAGGAGCACTCAATTTATATCCGGCTTCTCCCGAAATAATCGTTTCGCTTTTCAAGCCTTCTTGTACATCATTTCTAGTACGTTGCGATATGTAGGCATTTTCAAAAAAGGGTGGTATGGTTCTGTAAGTTCCGTTAATGAAAAAATAATTGCGGCCATTCATCTTATATGTAACACCCGCCTTTACTGCTGGATTAAAAAAATTTTGTACCGAAGACTTTCCGTAAGAAGATTCCGGAAAAAGACCATTGCGATTAAAACCCGTACGAAAAAAAGCAGTTTGGGAAATTTTTCCGGCGGCAAATACATCGAGTTTTTTAAAAACAAAAAGTAGTTGTGCCCAAAGCGCAGCCTGACTAAGTGTTATCTTGTAATTATACCCATATTGTTCCCCTTCCTTTACAAGACGATTAGGACGATCCAAGTCATGTTGCACCACGTCGATATTGTTGGGATAATCCCGTTCGGCAAACTGATTAATATTTACCCAGAAATCACCGCCTAGCAGATCCTTTACTTCCTGATAATAATGATTTATCTGTTGCTGATAACTGGCGCCTCCGGTAAAAGTACTAATACTACTGAGTTTTAAATTATATATCGTATTGGCAATTATGCGTTGTTGGTCGTTTACACGATTGGATAAAATATACACGGAGCGATTACCAGTAATATCATTGCCCGGTATACCCTCTACATCAGGAATGGTGCGCAAATTTCCTCGATTAGCTTCATAAAGTTTTTCCCATTGAATCTGGAGTGCATCAGGATTGTTAATAAAGAAAGAATATAAGGATACATACAGAGCTGGGTTGTCCTGCATATAATAGCTGGGCAAGTAACGATAATAATCAGGACGTGGATCAGGAGCATTATACCAATCCAATGCGCTGGTTTTTCTCTTGCCAAATAAATAAGCCACGTTGGTAAGCCAGTGTACTTTTTCATGAGGCCGATGTTCATACATTGCGATAAACACAGGCTGAAAACCCTGTAGCACATTAGCATTACGTTTTTTGCTGCCTTGCCAGCCCCAGGAAGGATTGTAGTAATTTGTTCCTGCAAGGTTCATTGCTTCCTGTACAGATGCGCCCTGCCGTCCTACTTCAGTAGGGGCGCCAAATGCAATAAATGAAAAAGTATTGCGTGGGTTTATACGTTTATCTACCGCAACATAATAAGAGGCACTTTCATAATAAGTTCCAGGAATATATCCTTCGGGAGCATAGCGACCAGTTAGTGCAAAGCTGTATGCCCAGCCTTTTTTATTAAATCCGCTGGCATGATTAAGAGTAACACGATGTCTATAATTGCGATTCGAAAGTGCATATCCAATTTGAGTCTGTACTCGCTGAGCTGCAGCTCGCAAATCCACATTGGTATTTAAAGCTAGCGCACCAAAAGTGAATTCATTGGCTTGTAATCCGTATGCATTTTGCTGCATCCGCATGACATTATTTAGTCCTCCCCATAAAGAATAAGGCACATAACCATTTTCCAAGCCGTTGAATTCAATTCCATTAATAAAAATGGCGTCGCCGTGGCTTTCATAACCTCTCAGTCTAAAGCGAAGTACACTGAAATTAAATGCAGCCGCTGCAAGAAAAGGATCTCGTCCGGCTGTCAAAATGGAAGACACTGTAGCATTTCCTCCTTCCTCCATTTCTTCATCACTTAAAGTAATAGTAGGAATATGTTCTTGCAACTCGCTTCTAATATCCTGATAGGCAGAATCCACAATCCATACACTGTCCACTGCAGGAGTAATTTGTGCAGGGCATGGGTATAAAAACAAAAGCAGCACGCACGTAGATAACAGGTGTTTAATCATAGCTGATGTTATTCATAGGGTAAGAGAAAATCAACTATTAAACTCCTAATGTAGTTATAAGCCACTAACACAAATATAAATAATTTTGTATAAAAAAATAAATCATACATGAAAAAAGGATTATTGCTTTTGATAATTGGCTTTCGCGCCATTTTGCTGCCTGCACAAAGTGCTTATAAATCTGCTGTCATTGCATTTTACAATTTCGAAAACTTTTATGATACTATCTTTCATGGTAGCCATGATGATATAGCATTTACACCTAGTGGTAGCAAAGCTTATACAAGCCAGGTGTTTAATGATAAGCTAAACAAACTAGCTACAGTAGTATCTCAAATAGGTAGAGATATTAATCCCGATGGGCCGGCACTTCTAGGTGTTGCTGAAATTGAAAACAAATTTGTATTAGACACTTTTGTCCGTCATCCTCTTATTGCATCTCGCAACTACAAATATGTACATTACGACTCGCGCGATGCACGGGGAGTTGATGTGGCACTTTTATACAATCCGAAATATTTTAAAGTGGAGAAAAGTCGCCCACTTTTTGTAAAAATCCCTGAAGGATCGAAAGAGGCAATATTTACACGAGATATTCTTTGGGTGAAAGGCAAGCTTGATGGAGAGCCGATTCATGTTTTTGTCAATCACTGGCCCAGCCGAGCAGGCGGAGAAAAACGATCCGCCCCGGCGCGTATGGCTGCAGCGCGCACCGTTCGGTATATTATCGACTCTTTGCTCATTATCAATCCAGACTCCAAAATTGTAGTGATGGGCGACTTAAATGATGATCCTAATAATAACAGTATTACAAAGGGACTTAAGGCAGGGGGTGAAGTCAATAAACTCCAGCAGGATGAGTTGTTCAATCCTTGGGTTACGCTGTACAAAAAAGGAATAGGTACTCTTGCCTATCAAGATGCTTGGAGTTTGTTCGATCAGATTATTATTTCTTCTTCATTCTTAGACAAAAAGAGACAAGGTTTTTTCTTTTACAAGAACAATATTTTTAAAGCCGATTACCTGATTGAGAATACAGGCAGATACAAAGGGTATCCCAAACGTTCTTACAATGGGGATGTGTATCGCGGTGGATACAGCGATCATTTCCCTACTTATATCGTTTTACTAAAAAAACAATAATATTATCGAGAATACACCATAGCACCGCCCAAATAAGTGCGCCAAACTCTTAACTGTAATAGTTCATGCTCTGGAACATGCATCAGGTCGTTATCCAGTATCACAAAATCGGCAACCTTTCCGGGCTCTAAACTTCCTTTTTCGTTTTCTTCAAATGCGGCCTTTGCAGCCCATATTGTCATGCCACGCAAAGCCTGCTCTCGGGTTAAAGCATTCTCTTTTTGAAAACCGGTCTCAGGAAAACCCTGTGCATCTTTGCGTACTACAGCGGCGTAAAAGGTTTTGAAGGGAGAAATATCTTCCACCGGAAAATCGGTGCCTAGCGGAATCCAGCCATTTTGTTCCAATAGTTGTTTATAGGCATAAGCGCTCTTTAATCTTTCTACTCCTAATCTGTCACCCGCCCAATACATATCGGAAGTAGCGTGCGTAGGTTGTACAGAGGGGACAATATTATAATCTCCAAAATAGTGAAAATCGTCTTTATTTACCACCTGGGCATGCTCAATACGCCAGCGGAGATCGTTCTTCCCTTTAAGATACTTAGCATAAATCTGCAACATCACTCTGTTTCCATTATCGCCGATAGCATGGGTACACATCTGCCAATTATGTTGGGCAATCAATGCTGCAATGGAATCAAAATGTTCTGCATTACTCAATAAAAATCCTTTCCATCCCGGCTGGTCACTGTAATCCTCCAGAAGACTGGCACCCCGCGATCCCAAAGCTCCGTCGGAGAATAGTTTAAATCCTCTTACATGCAAGTGGGAAGTTTTAATAATGCCGTTGCGCAACAAATAATCATAATTCTTTTTATTATCGCTGAGTAACGCATACAGTCTGATTTTTACCGTACGCTTATCTTGCAAAGACTTGATCGCTTCTATTGTTTCATAATTTAATCCGCAATCATGCAAGGTTGTTAAGCCTACAGAAAAACAATTCTGCTGCGCGCGCAGCAATGCGCGCTCCAGCTGAATCGTAGTAGGTTCGGGTATATGGGCCACCACTTTATCCATCGCATTATCAATCAGAACACCCGTGAGCTTATCCTGATGGGTTAAAAAAGAACCGCCACTAATCGTATCTCCCGGCTGTATGCCCGCTATTTCCAGAGCCTTGTTATTTGCAATTGCGGCATGCCCATCTATCCGTATAAGATAAACCGGTCTATCGGGAAATAGTTCATTCAACTTTTCATTAGTAGGAAACTCTTTTTCTTGCCAGTCGTTCTGATCCCACCCTCGCCCTATAATCCAACTATTTTTATCCTGAGTGTCCGCAAGATTTACAACCCTCTGCAGTACTTCATCCCAGCTTTGGGTGCCTACCAAATCAATTCCTATTAAAGATTGTGCATACCCAATAAAATGCGCGTGGGCATCGATAAATCCAGGATAAATGTACTTTCCTTTTGCGTCCAGCATTTCCTTGCACTCATACTGATGCTGAAGCTTATCCTTATCGCCAGTTGCAAGAATCTTTCCGTCTTTTATCACCATAGCCGACACCTTGCTAAAAGCAGGATCAACGGTGTATATGGTGGCATTGTAAACAAAAAGATCTGCCTGTTGTTTAGATGTACAACCAGTAGTCATTGTTATATACAGAATTAAACATATTAAAATCTGTCGCATAAAGATCAAATTTATCGGTGGTAAATATTGGGTCAGCATGCCGAAATTGTTTTAGGCTGTAAGTTAAGATGAAAAATTTCATGTAAGTTTGAGCACTTTATTTTTATTGATAAAAAATTTTATATCACATTTAACCTCTTCAAACTATGGCGCAATTATCAGATATAGGTGTTATAGGCCTGGCAGTAATGGGTGAAAACCTTATTTTGAATATGGAAAGCAAGGGTTTTCGCGTTACTGCCTACAATCGTACAGTAGATAAAGTTGACAACTTCATAAACGGAAGAGCTAAAGGAAAAAACATACAAGGAGCTCATTCCATAGAAGAGCTAGTAGCCTCACTGAAAACACCACGTAAAATTATGCTAATGGTAAAAGCCGGCAAGCCCGTAGATGATTTTATCGACTTGCTATTACCACATCTTGAAAAAGGTGATATTATCATAGACGGAGGCAACTCTCACTTCCCCGATACCGAAAGAAGGGTGAAGTATGTAGAAAGCAAAGGCTTATACTTCATCGGTACCGGAGTATCGGGCGGTGAGGAAGGTGCTTTGCTGGGGCCCTCCATCATGCCCGGTGGCTCTAAAAACGCATGGCCTGAGGTAAAACCTATCTTTCAAGGCATCGCGGCTAAAGTTAATGACGGATCTCCTTGCTGTGACTGGGTAGGAGACGGTGGTGCAGGACATTTCGTGAAAATGGTACATAATGGTATTGAATATGGCGATATGCAGCTGATTTGTGAAGTATATCAAATCATGAAAGACCTTTTAGGCATGTCGACCGATGAAATGCATGAAGTGTTTAAGGAGTGGAATGAAGGCGAGCTTGACAGTTATCTTATTGAAATCACCCGTGATATTTTAGCATATAAAGAAAACGGAGAACCGCTTATTGATAAAATCCTAGATACAGCAGGACAAAAAGGCACCGGTAAGTGGACCGGAACCGTAGCTCTGGAGCTAGGCATTCCCCTCACATTAATTACCGAATCAGTTTTTGCAAGATGTTTGTCTGCAATCAAAGACGAACGCGTTGCAGCATCTAAAGTGCTTACGGCTGGTCCAAAACCAACATTTACCGGTGATAAGAAAAAATTCATAGAACAGTTACGTGATGCATTATATTCCGCCAAAATCATCTCCTACGCACAGGGCTACCAGATGATGCGTGCTGCCGCCAAAGAATATGGCTGGGAACTGAATTACGGCAATATTGCCCTGATGTGGAGAGGTGGCTGTATCATTCGTTCGCGCTTCTTGGGCAACATCAAAGAAGCATTTGATAAGGATCCCAATTTGGTAAACTTATTGCTCGATCCTTATTTCTCCGAAAAAATGCAAGCTTGTCAGGAAGGTTTAAGAACTGTTACTGCAACAGCTATGTTAAACGGCATTCCGGTTCCTTGTCTGAGCGCTGCCATTAACTACTATGACGGCTATCGCGCAGAAAGACTGCCAGCCAACCTGTTGCAAGCACAGCGTGATTATTTCGGAGCTCACACTTATGAAAGAGTAGATCAGCCCCGAGGTCAATTCTTCCACACCAACTGGACAGGAAGAGGCGGGGATACAGCTTCTACCACCTATGTGGTTTAATAGTATTCAGCTTAGTTGTCCCCATAAAAGAACGGCCCTTTGCTTAAAGCAAAGGGCCGTTAACATTTTCACATTACTTTTTATTAATATCCAAAGAGTTCTTCCAAACTTACCACTTTCACAGTTCCATATTTTGAAAGTTCCTCAGGCCTCATGTTTTTTTCGCTTCCGATGATAGCAAAGCTATATGGTTTATTAGCCAGATAATTGTTGTGGAACGATTTGATGTCCTCAAATTTTAATTTTTTTAGCTTCTCGTATTTTGCCTTGCGAGGATCATCATTAAGACCTTTACGCTTGGTAGCCAGATAAGAGAACAGAATGTCGGTCTTTTGAATACGCTCCGTTTCAATATCTTTTAAAGCACTGACACGCCCATCCTCAAAAGACTTTTCATTTTCCGGAAGCTGATTTAATAACTCATTCATTGCATTTACCGCTTCTGGCAATTTATCAGCCTGGCTACCCACATAGGCCACTATATAATAGGGGTCTTCTTTTTTGGAAGGTGTTGTTACACGTGCATATGTAGAATAGGCCAATGCTTTGGATTCCCGAATGGTACGGAATACCAACGAACCCATACCGTATCCGAAATAATTATTGAACAAATCCACTACCGCCTCTTTATTAAAATCATAAGGAGCCAAATTGCGCACCCAAGTCATTTCGGCCTGCACCATGTCGTAATAAGCCAGAAATACTTTATTCTCAGTTTGCTCTGCACGAGTGAATTTTGCTTTAGGTGGTACTGTAGCCCATGATGCAGGTTTGGGATGAGCTTTTTTAATATGTGCCGTCAAATCAGCGGTAGACATAGGGCCATAATACATCACTTGCGGCTTGAAGCTGGGTAGGCTATGTATAATTTGTACCAATTCTTCAGCGGTAAGATTATTTAGCTCCTCATCACTTAATGTATAATTAAATGGATTTGAAGGTCCATATAATGCGTAATTGTTCAAACCTTGTAAAATGCTACTCTTATTGGTTTTGGCATTAGCACGAGATTTCTGCAGGCGATTCTTCAGCTCAGCGAGCGCCTGTTCATTGGGTTTACAGTTTCTGATAAGATGCTCTAATAACTGCAGCGATTTTTCAAAATTCTCGTTCAGGCCGCTTAGCTGTATGTAAGAATCCTCTGTTCCGCTTCTTACCGAAAAATTAGAAGCTAGTTGATAAAACTCTTTAGTAATCTCTTCCGCAGAATACTTATCTGTACCCAAATATTGCAAATAGCTCAATGCAATGGGCAGTTTTTTGTTATTCCAGCTTCCCATTTCGTACCGAAAATACAGATCGAAAAGACTGTTTTGCTTATTAGGTACATACAGGAGCTCCATATCGTCTATCTGCCCTTTCTGCAAATCGACATTAAAATCCAGCCATCTAGGAGTAATAGATGAAAGGGGCATACTATTGATTTGCTTCAAAAAGTCGGATTGCTTATCCGGATTGGTTTCAACAGGAGTAATAGGCGGTTTTTCTACCTTTACGATACTTTTATCCTCCCCTTTTCTTTTATAAATTACTACATAATTATCGTCTCTGAAGAATTGATTAGCGTAATCAACAATTTCTTTTTTAGTTATTCGCTTCATTTCATCCAGCTCTGCCACACGAATATTCCATCCGCTTCCTTTGGTTTTAATAAAATTATCCACCATTAAGCTGGTACGATATACATTGTAGTCCTGAGCCTCAAGTTCGCTAAGCTTATAGTTGGCAATTATGGCATCTAAAAGCTTATCATCGAACTTACCTTGCTTTATCGAGTCAATCTGTGCGAGCAGTAAGGCTTTTACTTCGTCTAAGGTCTGCCCTTGTTTGGGTGATGCATAGAAAGTGAATACTCCATAATCTTTGTATTGACGAATACCGCAGCCTGCTCCCAGTACTTTTTGTTGCTTGTTAAGATTAAGATCCAGCAGTCCGGCTTTACCATTAGCCAGTATACGATCGATGGCTTTTATAAGCAGATCTTCTCTAGTACCGTATGGCCCGGTTCGAAAAGCAATGGTCAAGTTTTCTGCGCTGGGACCAAATACTTCTTTTATCACTGGCCCTTTTATAGGCTGCTCAGGACCGGGGTTATATTCTTTTACAGGCTTCGGCCTCATATAGCTGAAGGCCTTATCAATTTTCTTGATCAACTCATCCGGGTCAAAATCTCCGGCCATAATCACAGCCATATTATTGGGCACATAGTATTGTTGATAGTATTCTCTAATGGCTTTTAACGAGGGATTTTTCAGATGCTCAATAGTGCCAATGGTGGTTTGCTGCCCGTAGTTATGAGTAGGAAAAAGTCCCGCGTGCACCGCTTCCGATACTTTCCAGGAGTCATTATCCAGTGTGCGATTTTTTTCTTCATACACAGCTTCCAACTCGGTATGGAAAATACGAAGTATGGGATTGCGGAAGCGTTCTGCCTGTACAGCAAGTAGACGATCTACCGCGTTGGAAGGAATATCCTCATCGTAAACAGTTTCCTCCACCCATGTATGTGCATTGGTACCCTGCGATCCCATAGCTTTCATCATTTTATCATATTCATTAGCTATGGCATATTTAGCAGCTCGCCCCGATACTTCGTCGATTTGTTTGTATATAGCTTTGCGCTTTGCCGAATCTGTGGTATGATTGTACAGCTCGTAAAGTGCATCAATACTGTCTAGAAGCGGTTTTTCTTTAGCCCAATCAAGCGAACCAAACTTATCGGTTCCTTTAAAGAGCATATGCTCTAGATAGTGTGCCAATCCCGTATGATCCTTGGGATCGGTATTACTACCGGCTCTTACGGCCATACGATAGGTAATGCGAGGCTCCTTTTTATTGGGACTCAACATAACCGTAAGACCATTGGATAAAGTGTAGATACGAACATTCAATGGATCGCCTTCCACATACTTATACGTGTAATTGCCGGATTTACCTTCTTTCCAAACGTATTTATTTTGAACCCACGCAGTCTGGTATAAAAAGGTAAACAGTAAAAGAAACAGTGTGCCTTTTTTCATGTATATATGTTTATGCTCTTTAATAGTTGCCTTAGTGCCATACACCCTTCTGAAGATTTTATTCTCCGTTCTTAAAAAGTGTAGGTACGCATAGATTTATGCATTTTAGTTTTTAGGTATAGATTATCGGGGTTTTTCTTAAAGGCTCTGAATATTTAGTTTAAATACTTCAGAATATCCTTACTCATAGGTTTGGTTCTTGGAGAAAAAGTGGCAATTAACTCACCCTTTTCGTTAATTAAGAACTTGCCAAAATTCCAAGTAACTGGGTTTTCCAAATTTTTTTTCTTTGCCTCTTCTATCAAATATTTATAGATGGGTGCTATATCATTTCCTTTTACAGAAATCTTAGCAGCCATAGGAAAAGTAACGCCGTAGTTCTTTTTACAAAACTCCGCGATCTCCTCATTAGTACCAGGCTCCTGCTCGCGGAAGTTATTCGCAGGAAATCCTACCACCACCAGTTTGTCTTTATGCTTTTTATACAACAGTTCCAGCTCTTCATACTGCGGAGTAAGGCCACATTTGCTAGCTGTATTGACGATCAGAATTTTTTTTCCTTTAAAATCTGCAAAATTGATAGTGCCCCCGGTAAGACCATCCACTTTAAAATCATATATCGACCTTGCGATAAACAGGGTGCCGGCTAATAACAAACAAACAAGTACGGTTTTCATAAAAATTATCTTTAGCCTCTTACCTAAGAAGCGGTGAAGTTGAGATTATAAAGTTAGGAAACAAATCCCATTTTTTAAATATATGATGCATAGCATAAAGTTGCAATACTTAGTTGCACTCCTTTTGCTGTATACAGCGCCTCGGCGCAGGCTTCTATAGTGGCCCCTGTAGTAATCACATCATCTACCAGCAATACATGTTTACCTTCCAAAACAGCAGCATTTATAAGACTAAATTTCTTGGACATATTTTGCCAGCGTGCTATCCGATCTTTCTTTGTTTGAGTATCCGTAGCTACTACACGTTGTACTGCATTCTCAATAACAGGTTTATTTAACACCTGAGCAATGGCATCACATAATACTTTTGCCTGGTTGTACCCTCTTTTACGCTCCCGGCTTTCATGAAGCGGCATTGGAATCAAAATATCTATATCATCAAAGCGCCCGCTATGCAAAAGTTGATGCCCCATTATTGTCCCTAACTGATGACCAATATCTTTGATTCCTCTGTATTTAAACTGATGCATCATGCGCTGCAATGAAGCGTTCTTATGAAAATAAAACTGTGCCGTAGCCCGCTCAAATCGTACTCTACCTGCCAGGATTTTCTCCACAGGATTGTTAATTTGAACTTCAAAGTGGGTTACTGGCAATTGATGTAGGCATTTAATACATAACCTGCTTCCCGAAGGCAGCGTATCTGTACCACAACCGGCACAGATGTGCGGATAAATAAGATGCAACACTGCATCGCCAATGGTGCGCATCAGCGTTTTCATAGTCTACAAATTTTCACAACACGTTTGTGGAAGTATCTAAAATA